>JGI24890J29729_1000219_pt1 | contig 43650 bp, 43 predicted proteins | sample FreactcultureFD7_FD_29729 | JGI IMG/M metagenome (IMG submission 29729)
ATTTAATGTTTTTTAATATATAAATCTAATAGTAGTAATAAGGGTGAGGTTTTCTATGGATAACCCTATAAACCATAATATAAACAATCAGTTATCTTGTGAATAACTATGCATTTCTATTGTAATTTCCTGTGGATAATTTGTGCATAAAAAATATATATTTCTATAAATCATTACTTATCCACAATTCATCCACAACCATTCCACAGGGTTTAATTAGCCCTTAAGCACTTGTTTTAGTATTCCTAAGTCTTGTGCAATAGATTGATTGCTCAATCGTAATTGTTCAATTTCTTCACACGCATGCATCACTGTTGTGTGGTGTCTACCACCATAAGCTTCCCCAATTTCAGGAAAACTTAAGTTGGTGAGCTCTCTTGTTAAAGCCATTGCAAGTTGTCTAGGTTTAGAATAATTTCGTGAACGTTTTTTACTTAACATATCTGATATTTTAATTTTAAAATATTCAGCTACTGTTTTTTGAATATTCTCAACGCTGACTTGACGTCCACGCACCGCAATTAAATCTTTAAGCGCATCTTTAGCTAAATGAATATCAATCGCTGATTTTGTAAAATTAGACATGGCCAATATTCTATTTAATGCACCTTCTAATTCACGAACGTTAGAACGTATTTGTTTTGCAATGAAGAATGCTACTTCTTCAGAAATTTTCATTTTATTTTCTTCGGCTTTTTTAAGCAGAATAGCAACGCGCATTTCAAGTTCTGGCGGTTCGATGGCTACTGTAAGACCCCAGCTAAATCGAGTTCTTAAGCGCTCATCCACACCTTCAATTTCTTTTGGATAACTATCGCAAGTAATAATAATTTGTTTCTTGTTTTCAATAAGCGTATTAAACGCGTAAAAGAATTCTTCTTGAGTGCGATTTTTTTTCGCGAAGAATTGAATGTCATCAATTAATAGTAAATCTAATGAATGATAATTTTTTTTGAATGCATCAAATGATTTATTTTCATATGCTTTTACAACATCTGATACATAACGTTCTGCATGAAGATATTTAATTTTTGCATCAGGTTGAATATGTTTTAAATGATTACCAATCGCTTGAATTAAATGTGTCTTACCCAAACCAACACCACCGTATATAAATAATGGGTTATATGCTTTTCCTGGATTTTCTGCGACCTGCATAGCTGCAGCACAAGCTAACTGGTTGGCTTTGCCTGTTACAAAACTTTCAAAAGTAAAATGAGGGTTAAGGCCTGAGGCTTTAGCTTCTTTTAATGTGCCACCTGCACTTTTTTTGGTTGTATCTTGAGTTGAAGCTTCGGCTACATTGTTCGGCGGAGAAATTGCTAAAGCTTTTGATAAAACTGCCTCTTTTTTAGGCAATATAGATTCTTTAATAGCACGTATGGCAAATTCTACTTTGGTGACGTCAGGGAGTTTTTCTTTGGCCAATACTTCAATTTTTTGGGCGAAGCGATCCTTTACCCACTGCTGTACGAATTTATTGGGCGCTAAAATTTTAATTTTATGTTGATCGTGTTCGAACTTAAGTGGTTTGATCCAGGTGTTGAATTGCTGGGCGGAGAGCTCTTTTTTAAAGCGTTCGAGACAGTGAGTCCAAAAATTTTCCATTAACGGCAAAATCCAATATATATAGTATTAAAATTACAATTTCTTCTTGATTTGGCATTTTAGAGAACCGGAGCGGTGTAAAAATGCCTTTTGGGAATGATTGCTTTACAGAAGTCATCTTAACCGAACCTATCAAAGTTATCCACAGGCGTTTTTAGACTTCTTAAACAAATAATCGTTGACACTTAGCGGTATGTACGGTAAATTGCGCGATCCTTATCGAATTATAGCTGGAGAAACACAATGAAACGTACCTATCAACCATCAAAAGTAAAACGTGCTCGCACGCATGGTTTTTTAGTACGCATGAAGACTCGTGCAGGACGCGCTGTATTATCAGCTCGCCGTGCTAAAGGCCGTGCTCGTATCGGTCTATAAAGACCTATCTGGCAAATTCCTCATAATTTGCAAACTAAATTAACCAAACTTACAAAAACGGATGAATTTTCATCCGTTTTTAATTTCCGTAAGCGACTTTCCTCTCAGCACTTAAGTTTTCATTATCAGCCCAATACTTTGTCCTTATTTCGATTAGGTATGGTCGTGGGTAAAAAAACGCAGAAATTGGCTGTGAAGCGCAACTACATGAGGCGTGTCTTGCGTGAATTAATGCGAAAAAAACAAGAACAGCTCTTAAATTTTGATATAGTGATACGCATTCAAAAATCGTTTTATCGTAGCGATTTTGTTGAGATTGAAACAGAAGTGGATCAAATGATTGCAAGATTGAAAAAATGAAATCAATCGCAATATTATTTGTCAGATGTTATCAATTATTATTAAGTCCCTTTTTTGGTCAGCAATGTCGATTCACTCCGACGTGTTCGCAATACACTATAGATGCGATACAAAAAAAAGGCGTAATACAAGGTATTTTTTTATCAATGAAACGAATAGGTAAATGCCATCCGTGGTGCAAAGGTGGTCATGATCCTGTTATTTAATTTTGGAATTTTATAATTTATGGATACGAAGCGTTTAATACTGTTTGTTGTATTTTCTTTTTCAATTCTTTTGTTATGGGACTCATGGCAACGTAAACATGTTCCAGTATCTGAAGTGACAACGCAACAAGATGCGAGCGTTCCATCTTCGCAAAAATTAAATACTGCGGATAGCAAAACAATAACCCCAGATTCTAATTTCAAATTAGAAACCGGCGCGCGCATTAAAGTAGCTACTGATTTGTATCAAATAGAAATTGATACCGTAGGTGGTGATATTCGTCGCTTACTTTTAAATAATCATTTGGCTGATAATGCACAAGATAAATTTGTGTTGTTAGATGACGCACAAAAATCATTACTTTATATTGCACAAACTGGACTCATTGGTAATGATTTGCCAACACATAAATCAACATTCACATCTGAAAAAACAAATTATGTTTTGGAGAATGGACAAAATCATTTAGACATTAAATTAAATTACAAAAATCAAGATGTGGAAGTTGCAAAAATTATTTCTTTCGATCGCGGCAGCTACCAAATAGGCGTGCGTTATGAAATTACAAATCATGGTAAGTCAGCGATTACACCATCTGCTTATTTCCAACTTGTGCATGATGATGGCTCAGCACAAACTAGCAAAGTAACGCCTACATTTACAGGCGCTGCTTATTTCACAGATGCTGATAAATATAAAAAAGTTAAATTCAGCGAAATGAAAAAACATGACTTGTCACTTATTTCAGTTGATGGTTGGGTAGGTGTTGTGCAACATTATTTTGCAAGCGCATGGATTTTATCCGGCAATCAAAAGCGTGAATTTTATACAAAACAAGTGGCAGATAATATTTATTCGTCAGGCGTGTTAACACAACTCCCCGCGATTCAATCTGGCGAGAAAAAAGAATTTGCGACTAAACTTTATTCAGGCCCACAAATTAAAGAGCAATTAGAAAAAGCAGCACCAGGTTTAACTTATACAGTAGATTATGGTTGGTTAACTTTTATTGCATCCCCTTTATTTATGGTGCTCAATTGGATTCATAAATTAGTGAACAATTGGGGCGGTGCCATTATTCTTCTTACTGTATTAATTAAGGTACTTTTCTATCCGCTCTCTGCAGCAAGTTATAAATCAATGGCGCAACTTCGTGAACTTGCTCCGCGCTTACAAAGCATGAAAGAAAAATTCGGTGATGACAAAGTTAAATTTCAACAAGCGATGTTAGAGCTTTATCGCACAGAAAAAATTAATCCGATGGGAGGCTGTTTACCTATTCTTATTCAGATCCCTGTTTTCATTTCACTCTATTGGGTGTTGATGGGCGCTGTTGAATTGAGACATGCACCTTTCATGTTATGGATTACTGATCTTTCCGTTAAAGATCCTTTTTATGTATTGCCAATCATTATGGGTATCAGCATGATTGTGCAAACAAAACTTAATCCAGCACCTACAGATCCGATGCAAGCAAAGTTGATGATGATCATGCCAGTTGTATTCAGTGTATTTTTCTTCTTCTTCCCTGCAGGTTTAGTGCTTTATTGGGTGATTAATAACGTGTTGTCTATTCTTCAACAGTGGATGATTAATCGATCTATTCACGCAGCCGCATTAGCTAAGAAAGGCAATGCAGCTCGCAAATAATTTAGATACCATTGCCGCTATTGCTACACCTTCGGGTGCTGGCGGCATTGGGGTCGTGAGAATTTCAGGCCCGAACGCAAGTGATGTTGCGAAACATCTTTTGGGTGCTTGCCCTGAAAATCGTTTAGCGTCGTACCTTCCTTTTTTAGATAATAATGGTCAAGTGATTGATCGCGGCATTGCACTTTTTTTTAACTCCCCCCACTCATATACCGGTGAAGATGTTTTAGAACTTCAAGGCCATGGCGGCATTGCCGTGATGCAACTTTTATTGGCACGTTGCATTGAATGTGGAGCGAGACTTGCCAAGCCTGGGGAGTTTACCGAACGCGCTTATCTTAATGACAAAATTGATTTGGCTCAGGCCGAAGCGGTTGCAGATTTAATCAATGCTTCAACCTCAGAAGCTGCGAAAAGTGCTATGCTTTCTTTAAGTGGTTATTTTTCCAATAAAATCAATGACTTACTAAAAGAACTCATCGATTTACGTATGTATATCGAAGCTTGCTTAGATTTTCCCGAAGAAGAGATCGACTTTATTACGACCGGCAAAGTTAAAGAAAAGCTTTTAAGTTTAAAGTTACGCATGGATGAAGTCACTTCATCTGCTAAACAAGGCCACTTATTGCGCGAAGGTTTGACTGTTGTATTGGTAGGCCAACCTAATGTGGGCAAGTCGAGTTTACTCAATCAATTATCTGGCAATGATCAAGCGATCGTGACCTCTATTCCTGGTACAACTCGCGACCCCATTAAAAGTGAAATTCAAATCGAAGGTATTCCGATTCATGTGATTGATACCGCCGGATTAAGAGATACAAGCGATGAAATTGAAAAAATGGGCATCGAAAAAACATGGATTTCGATAGAAAAGGCCAATATCGCATTATTTTTAGTGGATGCTGGTAAGGGTATTACCGATTACGAGAAAATCATTCTAAATCGCATTCCAAAAGACGTTTTTAAGATATGGGTTCACAATAAAATTGATTTGTTGTCCAAAAAAGCTTCATCCGAAATGGTTGATGGTGAGCATCATCTTTTTATTTCAGCAAAAAATGGAGAGGGTTTAGCCCAGCTTAAAACGATTTTATTAAAAATGGCTGGCGTTGAATTTAGTAAAGACGGAAATCAAGGTATTTTTATGGCGAGACAACGACATTTAGATGCGCTTGATATTGTCTCAAAACATTTGAATGAATCGGTTCATCAGCTTCAGTCACCTGAATTAGTCGCAGAAGAACTCAGACAAGCACAAACTTCATTAGCTTCCATTACGGGCGAATTTACCCCAGACGATCTTCTAGGTGAAATTTTTAGTCGTTTTTGTATTGGTAAGTAATTCTTTGGTTCCACGTGGAACAGTTTTCCTCATCTTTTTAAGTAAATGTTTCACGTGAAACAATGGTTTTCATAGTGATTCTGACTAGATTAAAGTAAAATTACACCTTTTCTAACAGACGTAAAACCATGGAATTTCCTAATAATTTCGATGTGATAGTGGTGGGTGGAGGACATGCTGGTACAGAGGCAGCCTTGGCTTCGGCACGCATGGGACAAAAGACTCTTCTTTTAACCCATAACATTGAAACTTTAGGCCAAATGTCTTGCAATCCATCCATTGGCGGTATTGGTAAAGGCCATTTAGTTAAAGAGATTGATGCATTAGGCGGTGCCATGGGTGTTGCGACTGATGAAGCCGGCATTCAATTTCGTATCTTAAATAGTAGCAAAGGCCCAGCCGTCAGAGCTACCCGTGCTCAAGCGGATCGTATTTTATATAAAGCTGCGATTCGACATCGCCTTGAAAACCAGCCTAATCTTTGGCTTTTCCAACAAGCGGTTGACGATATTCTTTTAGATAAAGATCGCGTCGCCGGTGTAGTGACACAAATTGGCATTCAATTTAAATCTAAAACCGTTGTTTTAACTGCCGGCACATTTTTAGGCGGCCTTGTTCATGTGGGTTTAAAGAATTATCAAGCAGGTCGCGCAGGGGACCCACCTTCTATTTCTTTAGCACATCGTTTAAGGGAAATCGGTTTACCTGTAGGCCGACTTAAAACGGGAACACCGCCAAGAATTGATGGGCGCACGATTAATTATGCTGTGATGCAAGAACAACCAGGTGATACGCCGACCCCTTATTTTTCTTTTTATGGTAAAAAAACAACACATCCTCAACAAGTATCGTGTTGGATTACACATACCAATGAATCGACTCATGACATTATTCGCAGCGGATTAGATCGTTCCCCCATGTATACCGGTGTGATTGAGGGCGTAGGTCCTCGCTATTGCCCATCGGTGGAAGATAAAATTCATCGATTCGCAGATAAAGATTCTCACCAGATTTTTTTAGAACCAGAAGGTTTAAATACTAATGAAATTTATCCTAATGGCATTTCAACAAGCTTGCCTTTTGACATCCAGTACAAATTAGTCCGTTCAATCAATGGGTTAGAGAATGCACACATCTTGAGACCAGGTTATGCCATTGAATATGATTACTTTGATCCACGTAATTTGAAGTCCAGTTTAGAAACCAAATCTATTCAAGGCTTATTTTTTGCAGGACAAATTAACGGCACGACAGGCTATGAAGAGGCTGCAGCTCAGGGATTATTGGCTGGCACAAATGCTGCCTTAATGACACAAGATAAAGAATCATGGTGCCCTAAGCGCGATGAAGCTTACTTGGGTGTTTTAGTCGATGACTTGATTACGCGTGGAGTTTCTGAACCTTACAGAATGTTTACAAGCCGAGCTGAATATCGATTGATGTTAAGAGAAGATAACGCTGATTTAAGACTCACAGAAATAGGTCGCAATTTAGGATTGGTTGATGATGATCGCTGGACGATGTTTAATCAAAAACAAGAAACCATCCAATCAGAAGAAGCACGATTAAAAAAATTCTTTGTAAGGCCTCAAGATATTTCGATTGAAAAACAACAAGCGATTATTGGGAAAGCGATCGATCACGAATATAACTTATTTGATTTATTAAGACGCCCTGAAGTCAGCTTTGAAGGGGTTAAAGAACTCATGCAAGAAGATGCAAGTTTGATTGATCCTGCTGTCAGAGAACAAGTTGAAATTTCAGCAAAATATAAAGGCTACATTGTAAGACAACAAGAAGAAGTGGATCGCAGTCGAGATCAATTAGATATTCCATTGCCTATCGATCTTGATTACAAAGAAGTACATGGCTTAAGTGTTGAGGCACAACAAAAATTAAATCTGCATAAGCCTGAAAATTTAGGACAAGCTTCGCGCATCTCTGGTATTACACCTGCGACGATATCATTACTTTTAGTGTTTATTAAACGTAAAAATAAACCTAAAAAGATGGCCGCAAAACGCCCAGAAAAAGCAGCATGAAAGTTGGTGATAAAAAAGACCGCGATCTATTGATCGAGGGATTGCAACGCATGGATTTGAAATTATCTGATCAAGTGATTGATCAGCTGATGACATATTTAAATTTAGTAGAAAAATGGAATCGTGTTTATAACTTAACGGCGATTCGCGAGCGCGATGAAATGATCAAGCTTCATTTTCTGGATAGCTTATCTATTTTAAATCATGTGCATGTAAAAAATATATTAGACGTCGGAAGTGGCGCTGGATTTCCAGGCATTGTATTAGCGATTACAAAACCTGAATTAAAAGTCACAGTGATGGATTCGGTCAATAAGAAAACGACATTTATGCAACAAGTGAAAAGCGAATTATCGCTCACGAATTTAGATGTAGTGAATAGTCGCGTAGAAGATTATCAACCGACAACACTTTTTGAAGCGGTGACATCAAGAGCGTTTTCGAATTTAAAAAATATGATGTCACTTACACAACACACTTTACAAAAAGAAGGTGTGTGGTTAGCGATGAAATCAAAAGATGTAAGAGAAGAATTAGAAGCATTTGAAAAGAATCAATACACATTGATTCCACTTGAAGTGCCCTTTATTAATGCAGAACGATATTTAGTGATATTAAAGAAAGATAATTTTTAGACATGCGTATATTAGCGGTAACGAATCAAAAAGGTGGCGTGGGTAAAACGACGACATCAGTGAACTTAGCTGCAAGCTTAGCTTCGAAAAATAAATCGGTGCTTCTCATTGATCTTGATCCACAAGGTAATGCGACGACAGGTTCAGGTATTGATAAATCGACAATCAAAACATCTATTTATGATGTGCTCATCCAAAGTAAATCATTTAACGATATTGTCATTCATTGCGAGCGCGGTGGTTTTGATTTAGCACCTTCGAATCGAAATCTTGCAGGTGCTGAAGTTGAACTTGTGAATGAAAGCAAACGTGAAACAAGATTAAAAGAAGCATTACAGCATTTAAAAAAAGATTACGACTATGTGTTGTTAGATTGTCCGCCCGCACTTAATTTAATTACAGTCAATGCGTTGACGGCGGCCGATGCTGTTTTAATTCCGATGCAGTGTGAATATTATGCGTTAGAAGGTTTATCAGATTTAGTAGGTACGATTAAAAAAGTGAGAAGTCATTTAAATCCTCATATTGAAATTGAAGGGTTATTAAAAACGCTTTTTGATAGTCGCAATATGTTGGCGCAGCAAGTATCGGATCAATTGACTGCGCATTTTGGCGACAAAGTTTATGAAACGATTATTCCAAGAAATGTAAGATTGGCAGAAGCTCCAAGTCACGGGATGCCTGTCTTAATGTATGACCGCTCATCTCGAGGTGCGGTTGCTTATTTAAAACTTGCCGAAGAAATCATACAAAAAGAAATGAGGAAGTCACATGGCTAAACCTAAAGGATTAGGTCGAGGACTCGATGCATTATTGTCGAACACCGATGAAGATACACCTAAGAACGAAGGCTCTTTACAAACTTTATCGATTAGTGATTTAAAGCCTGGTAAATATCAGCCGCGAAGCATCATGCAAGAAGAAGCTTTGCATGCGCTTTCACAATCCATTTTAAAACAAGGCGTCATGCAGCCTATTATTGTGAGACCGATTGGTAATAATCAATATGAAATTATTGCAGGGGAAAGACGCTGGCGCGCGGCAAAATTAGCAAACTTAAATGAAGTGCCCGTCATCATCAAAAATATTCCCGATGAGTCTGCACTCGCGATGGCGCTTATTGAAAATATTCAACGCGAAGATTTAAATCCATTAGAAGAAGCCATCGGCATTAAACGTTTAATTGATGAATTTAATATGACGCACGAAGAGGCAGCCGATGCCGTGGGTAAATCACGCGTCACGGTTTCTAATTTATTAAGACTTTTAACTTTAACAAAGCCCGTTCAAGATCGATTATTAAGCGGCAAAATTGATATGGGTCATGCAAGAGCCTTGATCGGTTTAGAAGGTAGCCAACAAATTATGTTGTGCGAAGAAGTGATTCAAAAAAATCTGTCTGTGCGCGAAGTTGAGGCGCTGGTTAAAAACTTACAAAATAGTTACAAAACAGACAAGCCGACATCGTCCCCTAAAAAGACGAATGCGGATGTGCGTCAGCTTGAAGAATCTTTAGCCGAAACCCTAGGCGCATCGGTCACGATCGATGCTAAAAAGAATGGTTCAGGTGTTTTGAAAGTGCATTATCGTAATTTGGAGCAATTGGATGAGATTCTTAAAAAAATCAAAGGATAAAGTAAGCTTTACCCTTGACGGAACGGCCAATTCCAGCGAAAATTCATGCCTTTGTAACTCAAAGATTTTGCATTCAGTGAGCATAAATGTCCGATATTGATGAAATCACTGAAAGAATGAAGCGATTCCCTCAAATCATTCAAAAAATGTTGAGTTTGCAGGTAAAAGCCGCTGGCATATTAACGGTTTTAGTTGCAGTAGTCTTTGGAAAGCATGCAGGTATTTCTGCGTTGATCGGTAGTGTCTCCGTCATATTCGGTGTACTTCTCGCCTCAAAAATTGCTCACAAAACGGCTTTGAGTAAAGAGCCCGCAGCTATCATTATTAATGTATTAAAAGCTGAAGCCGTAAAAATTTTTGTAGTACTTGTATCGCTTTGGTCAGCGTTTAAGTTTTATACAGCGCTTGTACCATTTGCACTGATTGCAGGGCTTGTATTGTCAGCCATTATCTCAGGCGCATCGATTACAAAATTAAATGAAGATTAATAAAAGTCATTAGGAAATATTGAAAGATATGGCAACTGAAGGCGCATTAACACCAAGTGAATATATCACCCACCATTTAACCTTTAATACAAAGGCAATTGGTGAAGGTGCATTTTGGAGCTTAAATATTGACTCGCTCGTCATGGGTGTGTTGCTGGGCATTATTTCAATGGCGTTAATCTGGATGGTAGCTCGTAAAGCGACGGCCGGCGTTCCTTCAAAAGGCCAAGCGTTTGTGGAACTCATGTTTGGTTTCATTGATGATCAAGTTAAAAATATATTTCATGGTGATCGCCATGCTTTTATTGCACCTGCCGCACTCACCGTTTTCATCTGGGTACTTGTCATGAACTCCATGGATTTTTTACCGATCGATGTGACGGCACATTTTATTTACGCACCTTTAGGTATTCATGAATGGCGTAGCGTTCCAACTTCAGATATTAATACTACATTTGCACTTGCGATCGCAGTGTGGATTCTTATGATTTATTTTGGCATTAAAGTCAAAGGTTTTGGCGGTTGGATTCACGAATTATTCACAGCGCCCTTCGGTAGCAAAATTTGGGTCTGGCCTGCAAACTTTCTATTTAATATTATCGAATATATTTCTAAACCTTTATCTCACTCACTCCGACTTTTCGGAAACATGTACGCAGGCGAAGTGATTTTCTTGCTACTTGGTTTACTCGCATCAACGAGTGTGACGGGCGTATTTTTTGGAGCATTATTGGGCGCAGGTTGGTCCATATTCCATATTCTAATTGTGGGGCTACAAGCATTTGTCTTCATGATGTTAACGGTGGTGTATTTATCGATGGCGCATGAAGGCCATTAGTTTTTTTATTTAAGTATTTTTAACTGAAAGGGAAGTAAACATGGAACACTTACAATATTTAGCAATGATTCAATCTTATACAGCAATTGGTCTAGGTTTGATGATTGGTTTAGCAGCTTTAGGCGCATGTATCGGTATCGGTATTATGTGTGCGAGCTTCTTAGAAGGCGCTGCAAGACAACCTGAAATGATTCCTCAATTACAAGGTAAAGTATTCTTACTTTTAGGTTTGATTGACGCTTCTTTCATTATCAGCGTTGGTATCGTGATGATGTTTGCATTTGCAAATCCATTATTAAGTGCAATCGCAAAATAATTGTTTAGGTTCTTTTAACCGAACTTAGACAGGAGCAAAAATGAATATTAATTTTACGTTAATTGCCCAAGCGATTGCTTTTGCGATTCTCATTTGGTTTACCGTGAAGTATGTGTGGCCACCTCTTTTAAGCGCGATTGAAACGCGTCAAAAAGAAATTGCCGACGGTTTAGCTGCAGCGCAAGAAGGTAAAGCTTCTTTAGAAGTCGCTGCAAAGAAAACAACACAACAACTTAACGAAGCCAAACAGAAAGCATCCGAAATTATTTCTCAAGCTGAAAAAAGAGCGTCAGAAATTTTAGAAGAAGCAAAGCATCAAGCAAAAACTGAAGGCGATCGTATTATCTTAGGTGCGAAAGCAGAGATTGACCAAGAAGTGAATCGCGCAAAAGAATCTTTACGCGAACAAGTGTCAACACTCGCGATCGCAGGTGCCGAAAAAATCTTGTCAAAAGAAATTGATAAGAAAGCACATAGCGATATGTTAAGTAAATTAGCGAAAGAACTTTAGGATCACTATGGCGGAAATTTCAACTATCGCGAGACCTTATGCTGTTGCAGCATTTAATCTTGCTAAAGAAAAAAAATCTCTTACCGAATGGTCTGAGATGTTGGAATTTTTAGCACAAGTGTCTTTAGATGAACGCATGCATGCATTCATTAATGATTCCAAAGTGTCTGATGAAGATCGCGAAAAAGCGCTTCTAAAAATCGCCGGAAAAAAACTTAATCAATATGGTGAAAACCTGATTAAGCTTTTGATCGAATATAAAAGACTTAATGTACTACCAGAAATCAGCCAGCTTTTTGAAACATTAAAAGCGACAGATGAAGGTACGCTTGATGCAGAAATTATTGTCGCATCAAAACCGACAGATAAAGAAGTCGATACATTAGTAAAAAGTTTAGAAAAGAAATTTAATAAAAAAATTGATGCAAAAGTAACGATTGATGAAGCAATCATTGGTGGTACTAAAGTGATTGTGGGCGACACCGTGATTGATGCTTCAGTTCGTGAGCAATTACAAAATTTAGCCTACGCGTTGAAGTCGTAAGCTAATCATTATCAGGAGATAGTAATGCAGTTATCAACATCAGAAATTAGTGAACTCATTAAAAGTCGATTAGAGAATTTCTCGACAACCGCTGAGGCGAGAACACAAGGTACGGTGGTTTCAGTGACCGACGGTATCGTGCGTATTCACGGATTGTCAAATGTGATGTCTGGTGAAATGATCGAATTCCCAGGAAACACATATGGACTTGCATTGAATCTTGAACGAGATTCAGTGGGTGCTGTGGTGTTAGGTGATTACGAACACATTACTGAAGGTGATGTATGTAAATGTACAGGCCGTATTTTAGAAGTGCCTGTGGGACCAGAATTGATTGGCCGTGTCGTGAATGCGCTTGGTCAACCGATTGATGGTAAAGGCCCAGTTAAAACAAAACTCACTGACAAAATTGAAAAAGTTGCACCAGGTGTGATTGCACGTAAATCTGTTTCTCAACCAGTTCAAACAGGTTTGAAATCTGTGGACTCTATGGTGCCAGTCGGACGAGGCCAACGTGAATTGATTATTGGTGACCGTCAAACAGGTAAAACAGCGGTAGCAACGGATGCGATTATTAATCAAAAAGGTCAAAACATGACCTGTATCTATGTGGCGATTGGTCAAAAAGCATCAACGATCGCTAACGTAGTAAGAAAACTTGAAGAGCATGGTGCTATGGAATACACCATTGTGGTTGCAGCATCAGCATCAGACTCAGCAGCATTACAATTCTTAGCGCCTTATGCAGGTTGTACGATGGGTGAATATTTCCGTGATCGCGGCGAAGATGCACTTATTATTTATGACGACTTAACAAAACAAGCGATTGCTTACCGTCAAATCTCATTATTATTACGTCGTCCACCAGGTCGTGAAGCGTATCCAGGTGACGTGTTCTATATTCACTCACGTTTACTTGAACGTGCAGCACGTGTGAATGAAGAATATGTAGAAAAATTCACTAAAGGCAAAGTGAAAGGTAAAACAGGTTCACTGACTGCATTGCCAATCATTGAAACAGCCGCAGGTGACGTATCTGCATTCGTACCAACAAACGTAATTTCGATTACTGACGGTCAGATCTTCCTTGAAACAGACTTATTTAACGCAGGTATTCGTCCAGCGATTAACGCAGGTATTTCTGTATCTCGCGTGGGTGGTGCTGCTCAAACTAAAGTCATTAAAAAATTAGGCGGTGGTGTACGTTTAGCGTTAGCTCAATATCGTGAGTTAGCAGCGTTCGCACAATTTGCATCTGATCTTGATGAAGCAACACGTAAACAACTTGACCGTGGTCGTATGTTTACTGAACTTATGAAGCAAGCACAATATGCACCTTTAAATGTTTCACAAATGGCTGTGACTTTATTCGCAGCAAACAAAGGTTACTTTGATGATGTTCCAACAAACAAAGTGTTGGCATTTGAAAATGCATTGCATGGTTTCATGAATTCTAAATACAAAAAGATTATGCAAGACATCGAAAAAACAACTGACTTATCAGGTGACAATGAAAAAGCACTTGAAAAAGCCATTGAAGATTTCAAATCAAGTAACGCTTACTAATATAAAGAGTCATTATGGCCGGTAGTAAAGAAATCAGAACCAAGATCAAGAGTGTAGAAAATACACGAAAGATCACCAAAGCGATGGAGATGGTCGCAGCATCTAAGATGCGTAAAGCGCAAGAGCGTATGCGTCAAGCTCGTCCTTATGCTGAGAAAATCAGAAATGTAGCTGCGCATTTATCGTATGCACAATCTGAATATAAACATCCATTCTTAGTTAAAAAAGATCAAGTTAAAAATATTGGTTTGATTGTGGTGACTTCAGATAAAGGTTTATGCGGTGGTCTTAATACCAACGTATTAAGAATGTCTGTGAATCAAATGAAAGAATGGGAATCACAAGGTAAAAAAGTACATGTCAGCGCATTAGGTAATAAAGGTTTAGGTTTCATGACGCGTATTAATGCGAATGTGAAATCACACATCACAGGTTTAGGTGATACACCGCACGTAGAAAAATTAATCGGCGCCATCAAAGTGATGTTAGATGCTTATGTGAATGGCGAAGTGGATCAACTCTTTATTTGTTATACCAAATTTATTAATACGATGAAGCAAGAGCCTGTGGTGGATCAATTGTTACCACTCTCAGGCGATAAAATCGGAAGTCCAGAAGGTCCATGGGATTATATCTATGAGCCGGATGCACAAAGTGTGATCGATCAATTATTGACGCGTTATATTGAGTCATTGATTTATCACGGCGTCACAGAAAATATGGCCTCAGAACAATCTGCACGTATGGTTGCGATGAAGTCAGCTTCAGATAATGCGAAGAATGTGATTGGCGAATTGAAATTGATTTATAACAAAGCACGTCAAGCGGCAATTACAAAAGAAATTTCAGAAATTGTGGGTGGTGCAGCTGCGGTTGCATAACGTTGAATTAATTATTTAGAGTCCTAAGGATAAAAAAATGGCTAGTAAACAAATCGGAAAAGTAGTGCAATGTATCGGTGCGGTGGTTGACGTCGAGTTTCCTCGCGATCAAATGCCGAAAGTATTTGATGCATTGATCATAGATGACAAAGACTCACAAGCTGAAGCAGGGTTGACACTTGAAGTGCAACAACAGCTTGGTGATGGCATTGTTAGAACGATTGCGATGGGTTCGTCTGACGGACTTGCGCGCGGTACTGCATTTAAATCCACAGGTGCTGCGATTAACGTGCCAGTAGGTACAGGCACACTAGGCCGTATCATGGACGTACTTGGTCGCCCGATCGATGAAATGGGCCCAATCAAATCTAAAGAATTCCGTTCTATTCACCAAAAAGCACCAGACTTTAAAGACCTCTCACCTTCTGTTGACTTGCTTGAAACAGGTATTAAGGTGATTGACTTAGTTTGTCCATTCGCTAAAGGCGGTAAAGTGGGTCTCTTCGGTGGTGCTGGTGTAGGTAAGACAGTGAACATGTTGGAACTCATTAACAATATTGCTAAACAACACTCAGGTTTATCTGTATTCGCAGGCGTGGGTGAACGTACACGTGAAGGTAACGACTTCTATCATGAGATGTCAGATGCAGGCGTGATTAAATTAGATGACATGGAAGAATCTAAAGTAGCGATGGTGTTCGGTCAGATGAACGAGCCACCAGGCAACCGTTTACGTGTTGCATTATCAGGTTTAACGATGGCGGAAAAATTCCGTGACGAAGGTCGTGACGTTCTTTTCTTCGTAGACAATATTTATCGATACACACTTGCAGGTACTGAAGTGTCTGCACTTTTAGGTCGTATGCCTTCAGCGGTAGGTTATCAACCAACACTTGCTGATGAAATGGGCCGCCTACAAGAACGTATTACTTCAACAAAAACAGGTTCGATTACATCGATCCAAGCGGTTTATGTGCCAGCCGATGACTTGACTGACCCATCACCTGCAACCACATTCCAACATTTGGACTCAACGGTTGTGTTATCGCGTGATATTGCTTCCCTTGGTATTTATCCAGCGGTGGATCCACTCGATTCAACATCACGTCAGCTTGATCCACAAATTGTGGGTGAAGAACATTATCAAGTGGCACGTTCAGTTCAATCGACATTACAACGCTATAAAGAATTACGCGACATTATTGCGATTCTTGGTATGGACGAATTATCTCCAGAAGATAAATTAGCGGTAAGCCGTGCACGTAAAATTCAACGTTTCTTATCACAACCATTCCACGTCGCTGAAGTATTCACAGGTGCTCCTGGTAAATATGTGACACTTAAAGATACGATCAAAGGCTTTAAAGCGATCGTGAGTGGTGAATATGATCACTTACCAGAACAAGCGTTCTACATGGTAGGTAGCATCGAAGAAGCTGTAGCAAAAGCTAAAACATTATCTTAATTGATTAGGTAAAAACGACATGGTGGCCACAGTTCATATTGATGTAGTAAGTGCCGAAGAATCTATTTTTTCAGGTGAAGCTGAGTTCGTCGCAGCACCTGCACAAATGGGTGAAGTTGGTATTTATCCTCACCATGCACCGATGATTACATCGATTAAACCAGGTGCCCTTCGCATTAAATTAGCCGATAAAAATGAAGAACAACTCATTTATATTTCAGGCGGTATTTTAGAAGTGCAACCAGGTGTCGTGACTGTCTTAGCAGATACAGCGATTCGTGGCCATGATCTTGATGAAGCACAAGCCAACGCTGCTAAAAAAGCGGCTGAAGAAGCGATGAAGAATCGTTCTTCTGATATTGATTATGCAAAAGCGCAAGCTGAATTAGCGGAAGCGATTGCACAAATTCAAGCCATTCAAAAACTACGTCAAAAACACTAAGTTTTAAAACTTACAAAATTATTAAAAGCAGCTTTTAAGCTGCTTTTTTTATGTCATGTGACGACAAATAGACGATAAAATAGCGAAGATGTCTTTATCTATTGTGATTTTAGCTGCAGGCAAAGGGACGCGTATGCGTTCTGATTTACCCAAAGTCTTGCAACCGCTCGCTCATAAACCGCTTTTAGGTTATGTCATTGATGCTTCCATGTCCTTTAATCCAAACCAACTTGTCGTGGTTTACGGATACGGAGGCGAACTCGTTAAGAAAACATTTCCATCAACCCATATTCAATGGGCAGAACAAAAAGAACAATTAGGTACAGGCCATGCTGTGCAACAAGCGATCCCTTTCATTAAAGATGAGGGCAGCACACTTATTCTTTATGGTGATGTCCCTTTGATTGATCAAGAAACGATTCAACGTTTAATTAAAAAAGGCCAAAAAAATTTAGCGGTTTTAACCTATTCAAAAGAAGATCCAAAGGGTTATGGCAGGATCGTAAGAAAAGATGACCGCATACAAAAAATTGTAGAAGAAAAAGATTGTGATGCTTCACAAAAAAATATTAAAGAAATTAATACTGGCATCATGTGTGCCCCGAATCATCTTTTAAAAAATTGGCTGGGACGACTCAAAAATCAGAACGCACAAAAAGAATATTATTTGACAGATATTGTAGGGTTATCTATCGAAGATAACATTGAAGTATTAAGCGAATCTGCGGATAATGAAGTATCGATTACCGGGATTAATTCGAAATCTGAATTAGCAACCATGGAAAGAAACTATCAACTTATGACAGCAAAACAATTGATGGAACAAGGCGTCACCATTATAGATCCGAGTCGTATTGATGTTCGCGGCGAAGTGACGGCAGGTCAGGATGTCACGATTGACGTCGGTTGTATTTTTGAGGGCAAAGTTCATTTAGGCAATCATGTGAAGATTGCCGCTTATTCACACATTAAAGATAGTACGATAGGGGACCACACCTCGATTGAACCTTATTCACATATTGTCGAAAGTAGCATCGGCGAACATTGTCGTATTGGACCCTTTGCTAGATTAAGACCCGGCACAAAACTTCAAAACCAAGTCCACATTGGTAATTTTGTTGAAATTAAAAATAGTGAAGTAAATAATGAAACAAATATCAATCACTTGAGTTATGTCGGCGATAGTCTGGTTGGTAAATCAGTCAATATTGGTGCTGGTACGATTACTTGTAATTATGATGGTGCTAATAAACATCCGACCACGATTGAGGATGATGTGTTTATCGGATCAAATACAGCATTAGTGGCTCCTATTAAAATTGGCAAGGGTGCTACCATCGCGGCAGGATCGACTATTACTAAAGACGCACCTCCGGGAGACCTCACGGTATCTCGTTCAAAACAAACCAGCATATCTGGCTGGACTAAACCTACAAAAAAATAAAGAGACTTTAATTATGTGCGGCATTGTAGGTGCAATTTCAAATCAAAATATCGTTCCTAACTTAATCGAAGGATTAAGTCGTCTCGAATATCGTGGTTATGATTCATCCGGTATCGCAGTTTTGCGAAATGGTATTGAACGTGTGCGATCTGTAGGCCGTGTGGCTGAAATTGAAACGATGGTGAAAGATCAAAAGCTAGAAGGCTTCTTAGGTATTGGTCATACAAGATGGGCAACGCACGGTGGTGTCACAGAATTAAATGCACATCCTCATATTTCGGAAGGTGAAATCGCCGTGGTGCATAACGGTATTATTGAAAATTATGAAGAAGAGCGCGAGCGTCTTAAAAAATTAGGTTATCAATTTGAGTCACAAACAGATACCGAAGTCATCGCTCACCTCATCCATTACTTTGTAAAACATAAAAACAAGTCTCTATTAGAAGCCACCCAAATGTTGGGTGAAGAACTAAGAGGCGCGTTTGCCATTGCCGTGATCTCTCTTAAAAATCCAGACGAAATGATTTGCGCGCGTTTAGGTTGTCCACTCATCATTGGATTAGGGGATAGCCAAAATTTTATTGCATCCGATATCTCAGCACTTTTAGCCGTCACTAAAAAAGTGATCTATCTTGAAGATGGTGATGTCGTAGAAGTTAAAAAAGACGGCATTCAAATTTTCGATAAAGATAAAAAAGCAATTATCCGTAAAACGCATATCAGTGATGTGACCTTATCTTCGATGGAGCTAGGACCTTATGATCACTTCATGCAGAAAGAAATTTATGAGCAGCCTCGTGCTTTAACAGATACGATCGAAGCCATCATCGATGAAGGCCATTTTGATGTCAGTTTATTTGGAAAAAATGCCAAAGAAGTTTTTTCTAAAATGGATAGCATTTTAATTTTGGCGGCAGGCACAAGTTATTACGCAGGGGTCACTGCCAAGTATTGGTTAGAGAGTATTGCAAAAATATCAACGACCGTTGAAATTTCAAGTGAGTACCGCTATCGAGATTCAGTGCCTAATCCAAATCAATTGATTTTAACTATTTCGCAATCGGGTGAGACGCTTGATACGATGGAAGCGCTAAAGCATGCTCAGTCGTTAGGCCAAGATTTAAGTTTAGCTATCTGTAACGTGCAAGAAAGTGCGATTGCACGCGCATCAAAACTTGTTTTATATACAAGAGCGGGTGCTGAAATTGGTGTGGCATCTACAAAGGCTTTCACGACACAACTGGTATCTTTATTTAGTTTAGCTGTCACGATTGCGAGCTTTAAAAAACTGATTAATAAAGAGCAGGAAAAAAGCTACTTAGAAAATTTAAGGCAGTTGCCAGGCAGCATTCAACAAGCGCTTAATTTAGAGCCGCAAATTAAAGAGTGGGCAAAGTTATTTGCAAATAAACATCATGCCTTATTCTTAGGTCGTGGTATTCATTACCCGATTGCCATGGAGGGCGCATTAAAATTAAAAGAGATTTCTTATATTCACGCAGAAGCCTATCCAGCAGGCGAATTAAAACATGGGCCATTGGCCTTGGTTGATAATGATATGCCGGTTGTCGTGATTGCACCGAATGATAATTTACTGGAAAAAGTAAAATCAAATATGCAGGAAGTGAAAGCTCGCGGCGGCGAAATTTTTGTATTTGCGGATGCGGATAGTCACTTTATGGAAAGTCCTGGAGTCCGCGTGATAAGAACACCAAGACATACCGGTGTATTATCCCCGATCATTCACTCGATTCCAGTCCAGCTCCTCGCCTATCATGTGTCCCTTATCAAGGGCACCGATGTCGATAAACCGCGTAATTTAGCAAAGTCCGTCACGGTTGAGTAATAAACCGTTTAAAATATCGTCTATTGAAAACTTAAAAAGTCTTACTCATGGCTCAATTCATTAAACCTAAATCTTTATCTGTGGTAGTACCCGTCAGAAATGAAGAAGATAATGTGGCTGATTTAATTTCTGAAATTCGTAAGTCTTTAAAAAATAAAATCAATTATGAAATTATTTATGTCGATGACGGCAGCACTGATCACACACATAAAAATTTAATAACTTTACAAAAAACGTATAAAGAACTGCGCGTGATTCGTCACCAAAAAAGTTGTGGTCAAAGTACGGCTGTTAGAACAGGTGTGAAACATGCCGCATATGATTGGATTGCAACGCTTGATGGTGATGGGCAAAATAATCCCGCAGATATTCCAGAATTACTTAAAGCTTTAAAAGAAGGTGTTGAATTAGTCGGTGGAAATCGTCGTCATAGTAGGCGCGATACCTGGATTAAACGAATCTCATCTGTGATTGCCAATGGTGTTCGTTCATGGATGCTTCAAGATGACACACCGGATACAGGATGCGGATTGAAGCTTTTTTCAAAAGAAGCTTTTCTAGACCTACCTTATTTTGATCATATGCATCGTTTCCTACCCGCACTCATTAAGCGTCGTGGTGGTCTTATTGTGTCAGTACCTGTAAGCCATCGCCCTCGTACACACGGACATTCGAATTACGGCACCATTGATCGTTTGTTAGTCGGCATCGTCGATTTATTTGGTGTGGCATGGTTACAACGTAGATCTAAATTACCTCAAATCAAGAAGGATTAAAATGAATCAGGGTTTTAGTTATTTCTTTTGGCATATCATCGAAGCTGCACAAAATTATTTTAATGCCATGTCAGGTCAAGATCTCACATGGCTTATTGTAGGTTTAGTAGGCCAAGTGCTTTTCATGATGCGATTCATTGTGCAGTGGATTCATAGTGAGCGCCATCAAAAAAGTTTAATCCCTATCAGCTTTTGGTACTTTAGTTTATTAGGTAGCGTCATTGTTCTAGCTTACGGTATTCATAAAACTGAACTCGTGATTATTGTAGGCCAACTTCCAGGCACACTCGTTTACGTTAGAAATTTAATGCTTATTAAAAAAGCGTGTTTAAAAAAATCAAAAAGGTAATTTAAAAGTTTTCGTAAAAAGGATAAGATGTCACTTAGAAGTTTATTTATATTAAAAAGGACATTAACTTAAATGGAAACCAAAACAATTGTGCAGTACGTTGTTGCAGGTGTTGTTGTTGCAGGCTCATTATTTGTAGCGTACAACGCACAAGATAAAATTACTGATCAAGCAAGTGAGATTAAAGTATTGCAAAATCAAGTGGCAGCATTAAATGATAAAGTGACTGAGAACGAAGAATTAGTGACTAAGAATAAAGCGCTTGAGGCTGAAGTGAAAAATCTAGAAGCCAAATTGAGTGCAAAAACAAAAGAAGCAGCATCTCAAAAGAAATCAAAACCTGTTGCTAAATCGAAAGCAGCTAAAAAAGCACAAAAGCCTTCTAAGAAAAAATAACTTAGTAGTAGTTTTTATACCAATCTACAAATCGCTTAACACCTTCTTTAATGGAGGTGTTAGGTTTGAAATTGACCCACTGATTTAATTCCGAAGCGTCTGCCAATGTTTGTTTAACATCCCCTGCTTGCATACCCATCATTTTTTTAATCGCTTTTTTACCTAATGCTTCTTCAATCGTTTCGATGAATTGCATCAATGGTATTGGCTGACTGTTACCAATATTAAAAATACGATAAGGCGCATGACTTGTTGCAGGATCAGGATGATGCGCATCAAAATTACTATTAGGCGTAGCTGTTTTAAATAGCGTTTCATTCACAGATGCTACGATGTCATCAATATACGTAAAGTCACGCATCATGTCGCCATGATTAAATACTTGAATGGGTTCATTAGCAAGAATAGCTTTTGTAAATAGCATAGGCGACATATCAGGTCTGCCCCACGGGCCATAGACTGTAAAAAAACGTAATCCTGTTGTAGGAATTTGATAAAGATGGCTATAAGTGTGTGCCATTAATTCATTCGCTTTTTTAGTCGCGGCATAAAGACTCGCTGGATGATCGACATTGTCATGTTCGCTGAAAGGTACTTTCGCATTGCCACCATAAACACTTGAGCTACTCGCATAAACAAGATGTTCAGTTTTAATTGCACGACAACCTTCTAAGATATTAATAAAGCCTTGAATATTGGAATCGATATAGACGTAAGGATTTTCTATGGAATAACGAACGCCTGCTGCTGCGGCAAGGTGAAGTACGCGTTGAGGCGATTCTTTTTTAAAAAGATCGAGTACGTCTTTTTGATCTTTAATGTCGAGTTTTAAAAACTTAAAATTTTTATAGTCCTCTAATGTTTTAAGTCGATCTTCTTTTAAGGTGACATCGTAATAGTCATTGAGATTGTCGATACCAATAATTTCATGGCCGTCATCAAGGAGTTTCTTGGCGCTATGCATGCCAATAAAACCCGCTACACCTGTCACCAAGATTTTCATTTAACGACCAATAGGGAAATATTCTAATCCAAGTGAGCGAACCGCTTTAGGATCATAAAGATTTCGACCATCGAAAATGAAAGGCGCTTTAAGTGAAGATTTAATTAAAGCAAAATCAGGACTTCTGAATTCAGTCCACTCGGTCACGATGATGAGTGCATCTGCATTTTTAAGCGCATCGTCTTGAGTATCTACAAAAGATAAATGTTTCTCATCTTTGAAAATACGCTTAGCTTCATCCATGGCAACGGGATCATAAGCTGTGATCGTGGCACCCGCTTTGATGAGTTCATTAATCAGGACACGACTTGAAGCTTCTCTCATGTCATCCGTATTAGGTTTAAAAGCTAAACCCCACAATGCAAAATGTTTACCTTTTAAGTTGTCACCAAATTGTTTTTTAATTTTTTTAGGTAAGACATATTTTTGAAGATCATTTACCTCTTCAACCGCTTTCAATAATTTCAAATCAAAACCCGCTACATCTTTAGCGGTTTTAATTAAAGCTTTTACATCTTTTGGAAAACAGGAGCCGCCGTAACCACAGCCTGGGTATAAAAAGTGATAACCAATACGCGGATCAGAACCAATGCCTTGTCTGACCATCTCAATATCAGCACCCACAATTTCAGCCAAGTTGGCTAATTCATTCATAAAACTAATGCGTGTAGCTAACATCGAGTTAGCCGCATACTTAATGAGTTCAGCACTTCTTAAATTAGTGACCACGAGTCTTTCGTGATTTCTTTGGAAAGGTGCATAGACTTGTTTCATGACTTCAATCGCTTTTGGATCTTCAGTGCCGATGACAATACGATCAGGACGCATGAAATCTTCTACTGCCGCACCCTCTTTTAAAAATTCTGGATTGGAAACGACACTGTAATGAATGTCGACATTTCTTTTCTTTAATTCTTCAGCGACAGCCGCTTTAACTTTGTCACCCGTACCAATCGGCACCGTCGATTTGTCTACAATCACCTTTTCGTTCGTCATAAAGCGGCCAATGTTACGTGCAGCTTCTGTGACGTATTGAAGATCAGCAGAGCCATCTTCATCAGGCGGTGTACCTACTGCAATAAATTGCACTTCACCAAAATGCACGGCTTCTTCGATATTAGTTGTGAAAGAAAGACGTCCGTTTTCCACATTACGACGCACAATTTCTAAAAGCCCAGGTTCGTGAATAGGAATGCCACCTTCTTTTAAGATGCGAATCTTCTCTGGATTTACATCAAGGCCTAATACATGATTACCGACCTCGGCTAAACACGCAGCCCCGACTAAACCTACATACCCTGTACCAATCACTGTGATTTTCATAATAATTCGTTGAATTTAAAGCTATATTTTACCTCTTTTATTTAAGGCTTGTCTTTTCTGGATCGGGATTTCACTTATAATTTGATGAATATAAAAAAGGTTAAAAATGACGGCTTTATTTGAGTATTTACATAGTGTTCAATCAATCTGGGTAGACAATCTTGAATATCAGGTAAAAGAAGGTTGGGTATGGTTAGACCCGATACTGACTTTAATGCGCGATTATTTTTTTGAGACTACCGTCGTTGTGACCGTGATTCTTTTGTATTCCATTATATTTTCTGCCATTTCACTCTTTGGCCAAAAAACAAATCTCAAAAAAATTGTTTATACAGATGAATTTAAAAATTTAGTCAAAGGCGTCGATCTTCATTTAGGTGATGAACCTAAAAAACCTGCCGTAAAAAAAGTTACAAAAAAGAAAAGTAATTAACCGCTATAAAAAGGGTAGTCGATATAACCTTTTTCAGTGCCACCATAAAAAGATTTTTGATCAGGTGTATTAAGTGGGTAATTATTTTCAAGTCGTTTGACTAAATCTGGATTCGCAATAAACGGTACACCAAAAGCCACGACATCAGCTTCATTATTTTCAATCGCACTTTCAGCCATAGCCTTGTTATAGCCATTGTTTGTCATAATGTTCATACCACCATGCGCTTTAAATAATTTTTTTAATTCACCAAAATTAACTTTCGGATTCGCATCGCGTGGCCCGCCTGTTTCACCTTCAATGATATGAAGATAAGCTAATTTACGTTTACCTAACTCAGAGACTATATAGCTATATAAGCTTTGTGGATCTGAATCATCAATGTCATTAAATGTCGATGCAGGTGAAATGCGACAACCAATTAAATTCGCTGGATAGACTTTAATAATTTCATCAATCACTTCTAATAAAAAGCGCGCACGATTTTCAATCGAGCCACCATATTCATCATCACGATGATTGGTTTTATCTCTTAAAAATTGATCAATAAGATATCCATTGGCCGCATGAACTTCAATCATATCAAACCCTGCTTTTTTCGCATTCAATGCGGCTTTTGCATATTCTTTAGCGAGCGATTTAATTTCATTAATCTCTAATGCTTTAGGTTCTGATACATCAACCAATCCTTTGCTATTAAATGTTTTTGCCTTGGCCCTTATTGCTGAAGGTGCTTGCGGTGCCATATTGTTAGGTAATAATTCACTATGTGAAATGCGGCCTACATGCCAAAGCTGTAAACAAATCTTCCCATTCTTTTTATGAACCGCATCAGTCACTTTTTTCCAGCCTTCAATCTGACCTTCAGAATAAATACCTGGTGTTGAAATATAGCCTTGGCCCTCAGGACAAATTTGAGTCGCTTCCGCGATGATCAAGCCCGCAGTTGCTCGCTGTTCATAATAAGTGACATTCATATCCACAGGCTCACGGTTCTCATTAGCGCGATTCCGCGTGAGTGGTGCCATCACGCAGCGATTACTGAGTGTTAAATTACCTAATGGATACGGGCTATAAAGTGCATGGATTGTCATCATAATTTTCGAAAGTTAAGTTGGGTCAATTCTATAGCATCTTCTTAAAATAAGAAGGGGCAAATGAGTAAAAGATCACTCATCATCAAGCTCGTGCTCTATTCGCCACAAAGCTATTCTAGTCTTAGGCCCAATCTTCCCAGTTTGCTCTAAATTTTTAAACTTTTGAAAGGCTTTTATTTTTTCTGGGGTTGATACATCGGGCGCAGGCGTCTTACAAATATTTTTTTTATTGAATATATTTAAAAGTCGGCAGTCTTTACCTGATAATGCACTGATCGCATGGTCCGTAATCGTTTTATTTGTGACCGCAACACTCCCCAAGTCACCAGCCGTTTTAATGGCATCAATTGTCTGTGCTGCTTGGATGGTAGCCGCAGAGCCGCCTGTTGAGGAGGCTAGCAGAACGCAGCCCTGCAAGGATATACAGACTAGAAGTAGATAGATGGATTTGATGATGAAAAGGTATCAAAAGATTAGATTTTTTATTTTAATTGTTTTTTTTAGTCTTGGTGGCCTGTGTTTTTGTTTTCTTCGCCGTTTTCTTCGCAGGCACTATCTTTTTAGCTTCTTTTTTAAAAATTGGTTTCGTTTCTTTTTTGGGTTCGGGCTTTGGAGTTGCTTTTATGGCCAAGGAAGCTTCCAGTTCTTTCACTTGGCTCTCAAGGGCATTGATGCGTTGTAATTTAATGTTGGCCTCTTCTAAGTCAGACTTAAGTTTTTTGATTTCTGCGTCTTTGAAGTAGGTTGCTTGATAGCTTGCGTAACCATAAATCAAGGAGCTAATGGAGATGACGCCTGCCGCAATATACACCGCTAATGTTTTTTTATCCGTTTCCTTTTTTTCAGGAAGGTTAAAAGGCATTTCTTCTTTTTGATCAAATTCCATTTCTTAAAGTCCTTATTTTTAAAAATTGAATACTTATTGAATCATTTTCCTAATTTTCTTTGGACCACCTTTGGCTAAGAAGTCCCACAAAAAGGAAGGCAATAGTTTCATTATGTTGCCTACGATATTCATTTGCCAAGGAATAATCACAAAACCTTTTTTATTTTGAATGGCTTTGATAAAACGAGATACAGCAACATCGACATCTAAAATAAAAGGCATGGCATAACGATTATGTCGAGTCATGGGCGTATGAATATAGCCTGGTGCAATTGTGGTGACATGAATGCCAAAAGGCTTCATTTCAATACGAAGACTTTCTAGATAATTAATGAGTGCTGCCTTTGAAGTACTATAGGCACCGGATCCTGGTAGGCCTCTAATGCCAGCCACACTTGCAATACCGACTAACTGACCGGACTTCTCTTTTTTAAATACTTCAATGAAGGGCAGAAAGGTATGCATGACCCCAAATAAATTAATTTCAATGACACGTTTAAATGTATGAAGGTCCTCTTGTTCGCCCGCAAGTGTTCCGGTGCTAACCCCTGCATTGGCAATCACAATATCCGGTGCCCCATATTTTTTGATGAAATGATTGGCAGCCTTTTGAAGATCTTTTTGATTTGAAACATCTATCCCATAAATCTCACAAGGCGTTTTAATCTTTGATTTTATTTTGTTGAGCAGTGCTCGGCGTCGCCCCACTAAACCTAAGATGGCATCTTGATACGCATATTGACGGGCCAATGACTCACCGATGCCACTTGTGGCACCGGTGATAAAGACTTTTAAAGGTTTATTTTTTATTGCGATCTTTTCTGACATTGTTGATGATGAAGTCAGCAATCTGAAGCGCTTCGTTGTTGCCACCTGCCATCGTGCTTGAGGTAATGTACTTACCATCAATCATTAATGTGGGCACACCCGTCGCACCCGATGCCCTAAAAATTTGTGCCGCTTTATTTAAGGAGGCGTTCATCGAAAATGAATTGAAAGCATCTTCAACTTTTTTACGATCAAGACCTGATTTTAATGTCACCCATTGCAGGATCGCTTTTTCGTCAGCAGGGTTAAGTGTGCGGTCTTTATGTACCGCATCAAATATGGTCGTATGAAGCTTGTCACCTACACCTAAAGTTTCCATCGCATAAAAGGCTCTGGCCATCGGCGCCCATTCAGGACGGGGAATAGCTGGGATACGTTTAAAGTAAACATCCTTAGGCAGTTTTTTTACCCAGTCACTTAGTATGGGATCCATTTGGTAGCAGTGAATGCAGCCGTACCAAAAGAGCTCAGCGACCTCGATCTTATCTTTGTTGTCTGTGGGCACTACTTGTACTGTTTTATCAAAGTTAACACCTACTTCAGGCTCGCCCGCAAACGAGAGTGAAGTAAAGAGCATTAAAAAGAGAATCATGATTTTTTTCATAAACGTTTCCTTAGTTATTTGGGCTTGTGTTGTTAAGTGTGGCCTTCACCAGGACAGGCTTGAAGCCGTTCTTAATGAGATCATTTTTTGTTTTCATAATTTGTGCGTCATCGGTCATGGGCCCCACTCTTACTTTATGCACCACTTCGTTATTTTGTGCAGGCGCTGTGAGTACGACCGCTTCAAATCCTAAAAGTGCCAACTTTGCTTTGGTGTTATCCGCATCCTTGTCCGAATTAAATGCACCCACTTGGTAGAAGTACACCTCTTTTTGTGGGATGCCAGCTGGATTTTTTAAGGCCTGAGTTGCATCACGGTCTGAGATATCCTTGTCACCGTTGGGCAAGATATTATAGAAATCAAATTTAGTCGGCTGGTCTTGAATAGCATTATTGGGAGCTTCACCTTCAGGCTTTGCCCCTTGAATTTCTATACAAGCTCCATTTGTGTCTTTAGCTACGAAAGGACTTTTACCATTGGTAATGAAAACCGTAATACCAATCGATAAGCCGATACCCACTAGAATGCCCATAAAAAGGCCATTCACAAAAGAACTACCTGATTTACCCTTTTCCATATTCACCTTTTAAACTACATTTTTTCCGGAGCGTTGACACCGAGAAGATCTAGACCATTTTTTAATACTATTTGTGTCGCACGAATTAAACTTAAGCGTGCTAGCTTTTCATCTTCATTCTCAACCAAAAACTTAGTGTCATTATAATAGCTATGAAGATCTGCCGCACAGTCTTTTAAATAGTTTGCAATGGTGTGCGGTGCTAATTCAATGCCTGCATGTAAAACCATTTCTGGAAATTCGCTTAAGCGTTTAATAAGAATCAATTCTTGTGTAGATTTAAGATGATCTAGATTCGCTTTATTTAATTGATTAATATCCCCACCCCATTGTTTTAAAACACCTGCAATTCGCGCATGTGCATATTGAATGTAATACACAGGGTTATCTGAATTCTGTGTTTTCGCTAAATCAATATCAAATACGAGTTGTGAATCAGGTTTACGAGCGATTAAGAAATAGCGTGTCGCATCACAACCCACTTCATCAATCAAATCACGAAGTGTGACATAACTGCCCGCACGTTTCGAGAGCTTTACTTCTTCCCCGCCCTTCATCACGGTAATCATTTGATGAAGCACATATTCAGGATAGGTTTCAGGAATACCAAGTTTTAATGATTGAAGTCCTGCTCTGACCCTTGTGATTGTGCTGTGATGGTCCGAGCCTTGTTCGTTAATGACACGCTTAAAACCGCGCTCCCATTTATTAAGGTGATAAGCCACATCAGGAATGAAGTAGGTATAGCTGCCATCTGATTTTTTCATGACACGATTTTTGTCATCACCAAACTCTGTCGTTTTTAACCAGAGCGCATTGTCTTCTTCATAGGTAAACCCATTTTTAATCAGAGACGCTACAACCTTTTCAATCTGACCATTTTGGTAGAAAGAAGATTCAAGTGTGAAGACATCAAATTTGATTTGGAATGCATTTAAATCCTGATCTTGTTCATGTCTTAAATACGCAACACTGAATTGTCGAATCGATTCCAAGTCATCGATATTGCCCGATGCTTGAATGGTTTTACCTTCGCATTCAATGCTCTCTTTATTTAAAAAAGCATTCGCAATTTCCACAATGTATTCACCACGATAACCATCTTCAGGAAATGCAGGATCCGATGGATCCATATTGTGGCATCTGGCATGGACTGATTTTGTGAGGTTATCAATTTGGGCACCCGCATCGTTGTAATAAAATTCGCGCGTGACATCCCAGCCATTAAATTTTAAAAGTCTTGCTAATGAGTCACCAATCGCAGCACCTCGACCATGACCGACATGAAGTGGGCCTGTGGGATTCGCGGATACAAATTCAATTTGGACTTTTTGAGGTTTACCTTTTTCATCATGTCCCGAAGTATTTTGTCCGTAAGCTTCTGGATTTTTTAAAATCTCATGGATAATGAAGGTGCGTGCTTGAGCGTTTAAATAGAAATTAATAAAACCTGCGCCCGCAATTTCAACTTTTCCAATAAAAGGTGAATGAGGCAACTTCTCAATGATGAGGGTCGCCAATTCGCGCGGATTTTTTTTCAAAGGTTTGGCGAGCATCATGGCCAAATTGCTAGAAAAATCACCATGTTCGATCGATTTAGGACGATCTAATTGAATAGAATTCGCTAAAATCTCAGGATGTATTGATTGTGCGACGGGCAACAATAATTGTAGAAGATGCGATTTCACGTCTTAGAATGATAGGTAACGATTAAAGCGTTTATTTTAACTTAGAATTGATGGACTCCCCTTAAAAACTAACACTATGACTGACGCACTTCACATTCTAAAAGTCGCCCTCGATGTGCCTCTCGATCGGGTGTTTGACTATAAGACTGATAATCCCAATACTCAAATTGGACAGTATGTTGTGGTGCCTTTTGGCGCGCGGAAAATGATTGGCGTTGTGGTGGGCGTTTCAGATACTACATCAATCGAATCTAAAAAATTAAAATCCATTATCCGTCTCGACCCCGAAGTCATTTTTGACGAACAAAGTTTTAAGCTCTTTCAATTCTGTAGTCAGTATTATCACTATCCTCTTGGGCAAACGATTTTATCCGCCGTGCCATCCAGACTAAAAAAATTAAATACAAAGGCGATGGTAAAAAAGTATCTTTATCGCTTAACACCGAAAGCGGTTCAATTAGGTGTCGATCAATTACCGCCTCGGCAAACCATTTTAAAACGTATCGTGATGGCTTTAATTGATGCTAAAGAACTCGATGAAGCGAGCCTTCGTTCAATGAGTAGCGCTTGGAAGAAAGCCATCGAAACGCTGGATGAAATGGGCTGGATTGAAAAAAATGAGGTGACCTTAGACGATAAAGTTTTTACACAGGCCCCTATTCCATCCTTGAATAGTGATCAACAAGAAGCACTTCATGCCATATTAGAAAAAAAACAAAAATTTGCACCTTGGTTGCTTTATGGGATTACTGGCAGTGGCAAAACGGAAGTCTATATTCGCTTGATTGAGGAGGCATTAAAAAAAGAACATGCACAAGTCTTAGTATTGGTCCCTGAAATTAATTTAACACCACAACTCGAGAGTCGCTTTAGGTCGCGTTTTGAAAAGTTTAACCTCGTGACACTTCATAGTCACTTAACGGATAACGAGCGCTTAACCCATTGGCGACTTGCTAAAGAGGGAGCTGCTCAAATTATCATTGGTACACGTTTAAGTATTTTTACACCGATGCCACATCTATCGCTCATCATCATTGATGAAGAGCATGATGCCTCATTCAAACAACAAGAAGGTTTGCGTTATCACGCGCGTGACGTTGCCATCTTTAGAGCAAAGTCAGAAAACATTCCGATTGTTTTAGGCACTGCCACACCTTCTCTTGAAACTTGGTTTAATGCGACCAAAACCAAAGACGCTAAAAAATTTGGGTTTTTAAAATTAACTTCGCGTGCAGTTGAAGACTCAACACTCCCTGAAATCAAATGTATTGATATTTCAAAGTCGACAGTTGTAAAAGGTTTTTCACCTTATCTTATTGAAGCGATCAAGAATCGTTTAAACAAAAAAGAACAGAGTCTTATCTTTATTAATCGACGCGGCTTTGCGCCCGTGCTTTTATGTTCATCATGTCAGTGGACAGGAAAATGCCATCGTTGCAGCAGTCGTTTAGTGGTGCATTTAAATCAAAAAAGATTACGTTGCCATCACTGTGGCCATGATGAAAAAATGCCACAGCAGTGTCCATCATGTGGCAACACGGATTTATATCCGACAGGTTTAGGTACTCAGCGCGTTGAAGAAACTTTAAAAGAGTTTTTTCCAGAAGCGCGTATTTTAAGAGTGGATCGAGACTCCACAAAAACTAAAGAAGCACTCAATGATTTATTCATAAAAATGAAAAACCGCGAGATTGATATTTTAATTGGCACCCAAATGCTATCCAAGGGTCACGACTTTCCTCATTTAAGTTTAGTCGGTGTATTAGATACAGATCAGGCTTTATATAGTCCTGACTTTAGAGCGAGCGAACGTTTATTTTCACAGTTGATGCAAGTGAGTGGCCGTGCAGGTCGTGCCAATATAAAAGGTGAAGTCTATATTCAAACCGCGTTCCCCAATCACCCTTTATTTGAAGCTTTAAAAACACATGACTACGAACATTTTGCGAATGAGCTTTTGAAAGAAAGAGAATTAGCAGAGCTGAGTCCTTTCGCGTTTCTAGTGCTCTTAAAAGCGGAAGCACATCAATTGACGCACGTCATGCAATTCTTAAATGAGGCTATGCAAAAAGCGCAAGATTTAAGTCATCATGTGACTGTTTATAATCCAGTGCGACCCATCATGGAAAGATTAAAAGGCATGGAGAGAGCTCAACTCGTTTTACAAGCAAGTTCGCGTATCGCATTACAAAAGTTACTCGATGATTGGGTGCCTTATTTACGTGAAAATAAATTAGGTCAAAAAGTGAAATGGGTCGTCGACGTAGACCCGCTCGAGTTTTAATTTTCAAGGCTTACAAAGCATTCGATCAATATTCCATAGCCTGATACAATCTCAAAAAAATTGTTGGCGGCTTATATTGAAATTTAGATACTCTTATATTCTTCTGCTAGTTTTTCTGTCAGTTGCAGCGCATGCTGAAACATCTTCTTTATCTGAAGAGGATATTTTGTTCGAGAAGGTCTATAACGACCCCGGAAACATTAAACCTAAAGCCAGAAAAAGTCATCCCAAAGTTCGTCATGGGAATAATGAATCTAATCACGTGATCATTCAATTATCAGTGGCATATATTCAAAATAATCTTTCAAATAAAATCACGATGGAAGACTTAACAAAAATAACAGGCTATTCAGAAAGATCTTTACAGCTTGTATTTAAAAAAGAATTCAATCAATCCCCATTTCAATACATTGAAGAGCAAAGATTATTAAAAGCAAAAGCACTCATCGAAAAACATAAGCGATCTAAAAAAATCTCTGCGATCGCTCAAGATGTTGGATTCTTTCATTTGGGTCGATTTTCAGTGAATTTTAAACAACGTTTCGGTATATCACCCTCGTTATTGGCAGAAGATTAATCTTGAATTTTATAGTCAAAGCTTTAATCGTGATGCTTGTGACTATGTCATGTTCCCTTCATGCAGCAGAACTCGAATCTTTGAAGCAGTTTATCAATCGTAAACCATTATTTTTATCGGACAAAAATGACGCAGAGTTAGTGGCTTCAAGATGCAGCGCCTTGTATTTGGTCTTAAGTTTTAGAACTGAAGAAGCGCCGAAGTCGAAGGAGCTTCAGGGTATCGCAAAAGAATACAGTGATCGAGCTCTTATCTACGATGAAGTAAGAGAGATTTTTTCTAAAGTCACAGATCATAAAACTAAGCCTTCTGAACTCCAACAAAAAGAGTTTGCAAAAAATTATGGGGATATCACATTGATGAATTGGAAACAAAGCAACGATTTATTTAAAGGCATAGTGAATGATGATTTGGATGTTTGTCGAGACAACTATCCATATTTCAAAAAGTTAGCGATGAACTTATCTAAAGAGATTAAAAAATAAGCTTAAAAAAAGCGTTCTTAATTTAACCGATTCTTCTTGATTTCATTTTGGTAAAGTTTTAGAGTGAATTTGTCATAACATCTTATGACGTAAAATTATGTTGACGGCACCTGGTGATTTGTCATTTTTCACCAGGTGTTTTTTTATTTTCATTTTGATTTGATGGAAACGCGTTTGAGTTTTTAATTTTTACTATGCCCGAATCTCTAATCCCACTAAAATGAAGATATGAAAAAAAATCCTCCATGCGTCATGACATTTTCAGCGACCGATCCGACGGGCGGGGCTGGACTTCAGGCCGATGTTTTAACGTTGGCCAGTTTAGGTTGTCATCCTTTATCGGTCACAACCGCGATTACAGTTCAAGATACTTCAGGTGTGGAAAGCATGATGGCTTTCGATGCGGACTGGGTGAATGATCAAGCACGTGCCTTACTAGAAGATATGCAAGTCTCGGCATTTAAATGTGGCCTCCTTGGTAATGTCGAAACGATTGCGATGATTGCAGAAATTGTGGCGGACTATCCGACTATTCCACTCATCATTGATCCTGTATTAGCTTCGGGTCGAGGTGATGCATTGGTCACCAATGAAATGATTAATGCGATGTCAGATTTATTGTTATCTCAAGCCACACTTATTACACCGAATAGTATTGAAGCAAGACGGTTAGCGTTTAGAGACAATGACGATTTTGGTGAAGCGAGTTTAGATGAATGCGCGGAACGACTTCTTAATACAGGCTGCCAATTGGCTTTAATTACAGGCACACATGAAGTGACGACTGAAGTCATCAACACCTTATATAACGAGAACGGAAAAGTGAAGAGTTACAACTGGGAAAGATTGGTAGGGAGTTATCACGGCTCAGGCTGTACGCTAGCTTCAGCGATCGCAGGCTGCATGGCATTAGGATCCACGTTAGAGGAAGCGATTCAAGAAGGACAACGCTTTACTTGGCAGTCTTTAAAGCATGGATTTAAGCCAGGTATGGGTCAATTTATTCCAGATCGACTCTTTTGGGCTCATGACGACGAATTGGAATATGCGCGATTCATTCATCATTAAAGGTTTATACGCCATAACGCCCGATATGGCGGACTTAAATACCCTTATTCAAAAGACTCAGTCGGCCATCGAGGGCGGTGCTTTTATGGTGCAATATCGCAGCAAAATACAGGATCATGACGTTAAAATGCAGCAATGTGCTGCTATTTTACGTCTTTGTCGTGAATATGAGATACCTTGCATTGTGAATGACGATGTGGACATGTGCCGTAGCTTGGAAGCAGATGGCGTACATTTAGGTGAAAAAGACGACAATATCGCAGAAGTTAGACGCATTTTAGGCGAAGATGCCATCATTGGAAGCTCATGTTATGACCAATTGGAGCGTGCAAAACAAGCTCAAAAGGAGGGTGCGAGCTATGTGGCATTTGGTGCAATGTACCCAACTTCCACAAAACCTAACGCACCAAGAGCCACTATAGGGCTTCTAAGAGAGGCTAACTCTCAAATCCAAATCCCCATCGTTGCAATTGGGGGCATCACCGTGAATAATGCTCATGATGTTATTGAGACAGGGGTCGATGCGATCGCTGTCATTAACAGTCTTTATGAATCTCATTCTATTAAGGAAACCGCGGAAACATTGTCACAGATGTTTCATTAGATCGATATGAGCCAAAACAAAACGCTATTTGATCGTTCACAAAAAGTTATCCCGGGCGGGGTCAATTCGCCTGTGCGCGCATTCAAGTCCGTGGGCGGCACGCCGATTTTTTTTAAAAAAGGCTTAGGTAGCAAGTTATGGGATGAAGATGGTCGTGAATATGTCGACTACATCAATTCATGGGGTCCGATGATTTTAGGCCATGCGCACCCTGAGGTGCTGAAAGCCGTTCAAGAAGCCTCATTCGATAGTTTGTCTTTTGGTGCACCCACAAAACGTGAACTCGAAATGGCGGAGCTACTTGTGAAACTCATGCCCAGTATTGAACAAGTGAGATTGGTAAGTTCAGGAACAGAGGCCACCATGAGTGCGATTCGAGTTGCACGCGGATTTACGAAGCGCGACACGCTTGTTAAATTTGAAGGCTGTTATCACGGCCACGCCGATGCACTATTAGTGAAAGCGGGTTCAGGATTACTCACCTTCGGAGAACCAAGTTCCGCAGGCGTTCCAGAGGATGTCGCGAAACATACTTTAACCTTACCTTATAACGATGTGGAAGCCTTAAAAACACTCTTTAAAGAAAAAGGTGACACCATTGCGACCGTAATTATTGAGCCCGTGGTTGGCAATATGAATCTTATTATTCCTCATATGGAATTCTTAAAAACACTTCGTGAGTTATGCACGAAACATGGTGCTGTGCTTATTTTTGATGAAGTGATGACAGGCTTCAGAGTGCATCTAGGCGGCGCTCAAGCGTTGTATAACATTACGCCTGATTTAACAACTTTAGGTAAAGTCATTGGTGGCGGTTTACCGGTGGGGGCTTTTGGTGGACGCCGCGATATCATGCAATGTTTAGCACCTTTAGGCCCGGTATATCAAGCAGGGACATTATCTGGAAACCCTGTGGCAGTAGCGGCAGGATTAGCTACCTTGAAACTTGTTCAAGCTCCAAACTTCTATGAGACACTAACCAAAAAAACCAAATCACTCGTGGACGGACTCACCAAAGCCGCACATGAATTGAATGTGAAATTCAGTGCGCAATCTGTTGGCGGTATGTTTGGTATTTATTTCAGCGAAAAAGCTCCCACAAGCTTTGATGAGATCATGAAAAGCAATAAGGAACAGTTCAATCAATTCTTCCATCACATGCTTACTTCCGGTTTTTACTTTGGCCCATCCGCATTTGAGGCGGGCTTTGTATCTAATGCCCACACGGACGAGGATATTCATCAAACGATTGAAGCCGCCAAAGAAGTATTTCATGCGCTCAGATAAAAACTATATTTCTCAGCACACTTCCAGCATAAATAAAAATATGCGCGAGAAAAGACACAAACATCGCGCAGCCATTCTATGGTTTACAGGATTATCAGGCTCCGGAAAAACAACCCTAGCTTTTGCATTAGAAAAGAAGTTGTATGAAATGGGGTGTGAAACATTTGTTTTAGATGGAGACAATATCAGGCGAGGTCTTTCCAAAGACCTAGGCTTTGATCAAGAGGATCGCCAAGAAAATATCCGAAGGATTGGTGAGGTGGCACAGCTTTTTTTAGAGGCTGGCAATATTGTAATTACAGCCTTTATATCACCCTATCGAGCTGATAGATTGATGGTAAGAAATCAGGTTGAAAATGGAAGCTTTATAGAAATTTACTGTAACGCATCTTTAAGTGTGTGTGAGTTAAGAGATGTAAAAGGACTTTATAAAAAAGCTCGTGAAGGTTTGATCTCAAATTTTACAGGAGTTTCCCATGCTTATGAAATTCCCGATTCCCCCGAAATTGAATTACATACCGCTGAAGAAAATATAGGGGCATGCGTTGCGAAAATTGTAGATTTTTTGATGGTTAAAAATGTTTTTTTAAATAATTAGCAGTATCAATTTTATGGCAATGCCTAAGATTATTTACAAAACGATTAAAGATAGAGCTCAATCCCTCAGATATTTTAAAAAATATTAAATATCACCCGCTAAACTAAAATCCTCATAAGTTAACTAAAGATTAGACTTACTAGCCTATAAATATTAAGTCTATATAATAGATTTATTAACTAATTTAACCATTTGCTAATTTTTCTAATAAATGAATTTATTACTCAAAACAATTTATTTTGTTCTGGCTTTCCTTTCCTTAAAGGAAAGTTACGCTTTAGATACATTGAATATTCAAGATGCCATGCGATTAGCCGTGACAACCCATCCTGCAGTTCTCGGTAAAAATAATGAATTACTTGCTGCAAGTTATAGCCTTGAAGGCGCTAAATGGCAAAGGTATCCAGCACTTTCAGCTCAAACGGCCTCCCCTACAATAAGTAGACAAGGTGTTATCACGACCATGACAATAGATCAGCCTTTGTGGACAGGTGGACGCATTTCTTCCAATATCAATGCCGCCACAGCGCGAGCTCTTGCAGTTCAATATGATTTAGAAGATACACAGCAAACTATTTTGATTAAAGTGACCAATGCATTTTGCAATATGATCAAATTTCAAGAGAAATTATTATCAGCATCCGAAAGTGTTGTCGAACATCAAAGGCTCCTTGAATTGATTGAAAGGAGAGCGATGGGCGAGATTAGTCCTGAGAACGAGGTGACCTTAGCGCGAGCGCGCTTAGCTCAATCAAAATCAGATCAGCTTCAATACGAGCTAAGCTATAAGAATGCGAAGGCTGACTTAGAGCAGCTCACAGGAGTTAAGGTTGAATCTTTAATCAAGCCTGCCCCAACCAATTTAATGTTGGATAAAAATTCAACGCCCTTACTCATAGAAAGAGCTATTAATTACTCACCCACATTAAAAAAGTTGGAGGCCCAAAGAGCGGCGGCTGAGGCGGATAAAGAAACAAAAAAATCTATCTTATGGCCACAACTATCCGCCCGATACTCGCATAATTGGGAGGCTGGAGGGAGTGATACTTATTCAGTGCCGAGTGACACCGCATTTTTGGCGCTGACATTTCAACCAGGCAATGGCCTCTCATCACTGAGCACAATTAACCAAGCAGAGGCCATGATTAGCTCGGCGGAATCGAATAGGGAGAATGCCTCTAAAGACATTTCAGATCGAATTAGACTTGCAATCAATGATTTATCTTCGTCTGGGAATGAGGTTGAAGTTTTCAACGATCTTGTTGTCTCTAGCGCTGAAGTTTACGAATCGTCTCTAAGACAGTTCACCTTGGGGAAAAAAACATGGCCAGAGGTTCTGAATGCATGGAGAGAAAATATTCAAGCAAAGTACAGCCTAACTGACTCAAGATGGAAGGGTTTTACTGCTGGCCTGCAAGTTAAAATTTTAATGGGCGATATTACCCCGCCTAAGCTAAGCGAAATGCATTAATCATTATGGCAACGACAACCTCAAATACGCTTCTCGAGACCAATGACGCTATATTTTTAGATCCTGATTTGGCCGTCATTCTCACCAAGTTAGCTGCATTAAAGGGCTACGCCCTCCCGGCCAGCAGGTTTGGAATGATGACCCAGATTGATAATAGAGACGTCATGGATTTTGATCGTATCGACAGAGCAAAAGCATGGTGGCGTTTAGCTATTCCTGGGGCAAGCGCTGTAGAACATAAAAAAATACCCCTTCGCACAGACCTCCCGCTGCTCTGGATTCAAAAAAATGGCGATCATGTATTTTTGGTCAAAGGTATTTTAAGTTCAGGTAAATTTGTTTGTGAATATGCTGACGGCAGAGTAGGCCAGCTTTCTAGCAAACAAATTAAAGAAGGTTATTTGATTGACCTCCGGGTTGAAGAGTCAAATGCCTCAAGCGACAAGCGGCCCGAGCGCGCTATTGATTATTTTTACCAAGCCATCCGAAAACGTATAAGACAATTCATTGAGCCTACGTTTGCAACTTCTGTCGTTAATATATTAGCGCTGTGTATTTCTTTTTTTACGATGCAAGTATACGATCGCGTCGTCCCAACACAGGCATATTCAACACTGACCGTTTTAACGATAGGCGTCTTAATTGCCATTCTTTTCGAGTTAATTTTAAAACAAACTCGAAGTCATAGTATTGATCGTGTTTGTAAAGTGATTGATGAAGAGTTGTCTGGAATATTTTTTGCAAAAGCACTTGATATTCGGATGGACGCGAGACCAAAAACTGTGGGTACTTTTGCAGCGCAGATTAAACATTTTGAATTGGTGAGAGCATTTATGACCTCGTCCACATTGTTTTTATTTGCTGATGCCCCCTATGTTCTTTTCTTCGTCTTTGTGATTTATCTTATCGCAGGAAATTTAGCGCTCATCCCCCTCATTCTTCTGCCGGTTAGTTTATTGATTGGATTTTATGGTAAGTGGCGAATCTCACACTTGGCCGAGGAGCAATTAAAAGAAGCCACCATTAAAAACGGCCTTTTAGTTGAATCTATAGACGGCATCGAGGCCATTAAAGCGGTGGGGGCTGAATGGAAAATCAATCATATGTGGCAAAAACTTAATGCGGAAGCATCCGAACGAGAAATTCAAATTAGACACATCTCGACCTTTACGAGTAATTTCTCTCAGATCGTTCAGCAGATTGCATACGTCGGATTAATTGTCGTCGGCGTATATGAAATCAATGCGGGACACATTACAACCGGAGCTCTTATGGCCTGCTCGATTATCACTAATCGTGCATTAGCACCCATCATGCAAATATCGGGATTGATGGTTCAGTGGCAGCATGTGAAAAGCGCGCTTAAAGGCCTAGATGACATCATGGCAAGGCCATCAGACCATCCCGTCAATCAGAGGATGCTCGTACCCGAAACATGCAAGGGCGAGCTTGAGCTCAAAGACGCATCCTTCGCATACAATGACTCCACGACAGCCCTGATGAATGCAAGTATGGGGTTTAAGGCGGGAGAGAAGGTTGCAATTTTAGGCCCCGTAGGCTCTGGCAAATCCACGCTTTTAAAATTGTTGTCCGCATTATATAAGTCTCAAGAGGGCACTTTATTACTAGATGGCATCGACGTGTTTCAGATTGCACCAGAATACTTGCGAGAAAAAATCGGGTATCTTCCTCAAGAGGTTAGACTTTTTAACGGCACCTTGCGTGAGAATTTGATTATTGGATTGGCCTCGCCAAATGACGAGCAAATTTTAGCGGCTTGCGCTAAGACCGGTCTCGATCGCATTATAAAAGCACACCCCCAAGGACTTAACTTAAGAATTGCTGAAGGCGGCCTGGGTCTATCGGGTGGACAGAAACAGTTGGCTGCCTTAACACGCATGCTTATTGCTCAACCTAAAATTTTGATTCTTGACGAGCCTACCGCATCAATGGATGGCGACACCGAGATCTTTATTATGAAAAATTTGCTCACACAATTATTGCCAGACACTTTAGTGATTTTTGCAACGCATAAGGTTGGGTTAATTAATCTAGCCGAACGCTTAATTATCTTAGGCCAAGGCAAGGTTATGCTAGATGGCCCTCGCGAAGAAGTGCTCGCAAAAATTAGAAAACCACGCGTCGTGCACAGCAATGGCTAGACGATCGGCCGACTCAGAACACCGCATTAATTTTACGCTATGGATTACCATCCTCGCCCTAGCCGTTTTTTTTATATGGGCCAACTACTCTGAACTAGATACGATTACACGAGGACAGGGCGCGGTCATTGCAAACTCCAAGACACAGTCGATTCAATCTTTTGATGGGGGCGTGATTGAAAATATTCATGTCAAGGAGGGTGACACCGTTCAAAAAAATCAAATTCTTGTGACCTTAGAGAAGATAAAAATTGAGGCCGCTTTTAGGGAGCAAAGATCGAAGGTGGCGGCTTTAAGAGCCGCTAAGGCGAGGCTCAATGCAGAAATTTTTGGGGGCCAGCCAAAATTTGATGATGACATTAAAGATTACCCTCAATTCAAAATAAATCAGCTAAAGCTTTTAGAGCGAAAGAGAAGCATGATTAAAGAGCAGATCGACGCCCTTGAGTTGTCGTTACGCATTGTCAAAAAACAATTGCAGATGACGAAGGCCTTGGTCCCAACGGGAGACGTAAGCCTCATGGAGGCCTTAAAGTTACAGAATCAGGTTTCAGATATGAGTGCACAGATTGAGAATACGAAGAATAAGTATTTCCAGGACACGCAAACTGAACTGAATAAAATCGAAGAGGATTTGTCTGCGTCACTTCAAACTTTAGCGCTTAGGCAGGACCAGTTAGATCACGTTGTTTTAAGATCGCCCACAAACGGCATCGTTAAAAATATTCGTATTACGACGTTAGGTGGCGTTGTCAAACCGAGTGAGGAGGTGATGCAGATTGTTCCTGCGGAGGACGACCTCGTGATTGAAGCAAAAATTAAGCCTAGCGACATTGCTTTTTTAAGAAAAGGCCAGAATGCAAACATTAAAATTGATGCTTACGACTACTCAATTTACGGCTCGCTTGAGGGTAAGCTTATTTATATCAGTGCCGACACGCTAACCGAAGAAGCAAAACAGAACGAGCCCTCTTACTATCGCATTAAAGTGCAGACACAGGGAAGGCAGTTTTCGGGAAGACCCCAAGAAAAAATAGAAATTCAAACAGGTATGACGGCCATAGTAGAAATTAAGACGGGCAAAAATAATGTGCTGAAATATCTCTTCAAGCCACTCATAAAAACGATAGATAGTTCGCTTACAGAAAGATAAATAATTTGTTTATTTTTTGAATAAAATGTATTAAATCTATTAAATCTATTGTATTATTAAGCTAGTCTTTCCTTATAAATAGCTCAATAAAAACCTTGCACCTAAAGGGGCGGTTAAATTAATGCTCCATTAAACAAACGAGCTAAACAGGCCTTCGCAATCACCGGCACGATTGCATTTCTGGCCTACGTCGCATCTAAATACCACATCGAAATTGAAAAATTTTTTCAAGGTTCGGATGAGCCGACCCCGGAAAAAAATACCCCCCCACTAAACCATCAAGATACCCCAGTTGTTTCTCAAGCCCCATCTGCTTCAGTTTCATTAACTGAGCATGAAGAGAAGCATACTCATCATGTTAAGTCGACAGTTAAGGCTCAAAAAAATTCTAACCTAGACAGCTCACAGCAGGACCATAAAGCGCTTACGGCCATAGAAAAAAATGTCCCAGAAGAAGGCGCACAAAATAAAGATGCACCTGCTGTAGACGAAGCATCAAAAGCAGAAGCCACTGTATCGCCAGAAGAGTCGAACACTCAAGTATCAGATAAGGATTCAGAACCACATTTTTTTGCAGATCATATCAAAGAGATAGTAGGCGGTGCGGCACTCTTAGGCGTTGGTGTCGCGTTAGGTAGCGACACAAAAAATACTACAACGGTTACAGAGACCACAAACCCTACCCCAACAAATAACGATATTTATATTTATTCGTCAGACCACGCTCTAATAGCGCTTGCCTATGGCGACGGATCGATAGCCTCTTTAGATCACCAGGCCACGAATGCAATGCTTGGCGCTTCTATCGGCGCTGAAACGCACGGGCTAGGTTCCGAGGCTTCAATCATCGGGAATGTTTTTGGAACAGCCAGAACCATTCACTCAACAGCAAGCGGCGATGGCTCTCTCTCATTTATAAGCCTAGATGCTGTTGATGCTTTTTCTGTGTCATCAGAAATTGGATCGACTGCAAGCGGTGCAAACGCCAGGAGTACTATCAGTATTAATAGCCTTAATTTTTTTAAGGATGCAGATATCCAGGTTGAATCTTCAGGGCTTTCGTCCGAAGCCGCTATCTATATTAGCAACGCCTCTGGAAATATAAATGAAATTAATCTTCTATCAGACGCGAATAGCGCCGAGTCTAGATTAACTTTAGAGGGGCCATCTTTATTCATTAATAATATTTCCGCGACCGCCTCCCATTCTGGTGATGTCTATGCCGACGTAAGTGTATCGACAGTAGGTCTAAATGCGATAGATGTTTCTATCTCATCTCATGGTCTTGCAAATATCTCGCTTCAGGGCAACATCGCGCTTGGCTCAGGCGATTTTGAGACATTACACAACGGTCTCTTTATAAACTCAACCTATGGGGACAATGGAAGCTCAGTGAATTTAGGCAGTGTTGATTTTAATTACGCTGACCTCAGTGTGCATGTTGAGGGAAGCTCTATTTCAACGGATCATCAGCTTAGTTTCGATAGCATCTCAGGTACGATAGATAACCTTACACTTTATGGAGGCAACGGCCTTATAAGCCTAGACCTATCAGCTCAAGCCATCGGGATTGATGACATAATTTCGATTGAGGCACACCATTCTGGCGACGTGTACTTAACGGCTAATATTCATAGTAGTGACTTTAATAATATTCATGTTAGTGCTAGTACCTACGGGTATGTCAGTGTTGATCTCTCAGGCAACAACATCACCGCACAAAATATTTATATCAGCACAAGCTCCGAAGCAAACGTTCATGTATCGATTGATCAGATAACTCTGAACGGGAACATCGAGCTT
>JGI24890J29729_1000220_pt1 | contig 43505 bp, 71 predicted proteins | sample FreactcultureFD7_FD_29729 | JGI IMG/M metagenome (IMG submission 29729)
TTAGAGAACTTGCTATTGAGGTCGGATTTTATGCTAATCCAGATGTTGAAAAATTTGAAAAGTTTGCTGAATTGATTGTAAAGGAATGTATTGATGCAGCGTTTAGAAATGGTGATAATATTGATTATATTAAAGAACATTTCGGGGTTGAATAATGAACTATAAAAAATTATACGCTGCGGTTAAAGATGAATACTCAGATGATATAGCATTATCTGTCTGTATTGCATATTCAATTCATATGCAAACTGATATTGAAGAGGAGGACTTGACGGATTCTGGACGATATCAGAAACGGGTTGAAGAACAGATACGATATGTTTTATGGGAAAATGATGATATTGACCTTATTATAGATATTGAATCAAGAGTATATACTTGGGAGATTTGTCAAGAGATGGATGGTCTTGGCGGTTGTAAGGCAAAACTATTCAAAGAAATTAAGGGAGTATCTTCACCAAATGCGATCGATGAAGTATTAGAATCTTTCTTGCCCGAAGCGTAAAAAATTGGTTGACAAGAGCGTAGCCTGAGGCTATACTACACACGAACTTAAACAAACAGGAGACGAGAATGTTTAAATTCCAGAACAGAGCAGAAACTGAACTTGAAGAAGTATATCGTTTGTTGAATCATCCAGAAGACTTGACTTTGGATGAACTTGAAGAGCTCATGTACCGTGCAAATTATTTGGAACAAGAGCTTGACCGAGAAGAAGAGTTCGCGTAACATACACTTGAACTTACCACAACAGGAGCGCAAAATGAAACGCACAGGCGCCACTAAAGCGGATAAACTGCGCGAACAGATCATGCTTGCAATCAAGGGCCAGTTTGCTTGGGACGAGCTTGTAGATTGGACTGTTGAGAACTTGGAGTTTAAGCGTCCACTAGCTCGTGTGTACGTTAAGAACCTGACCGAAGAGCTTACACAGCACTCATAAATTGGTTGACAGGTGCGTGTAGTTGTAATATACTACACGCGCTTTCACAATATCACATCACTTAAAAAGTAAATCATATGTCAAAAGTATTCTTTATTCATCGTCGTCGTGTTCTAAACAATGCTATTCAAAGCAATGGTGGGGCAACTATTGCATTCCGCGAAACTGATGCCGGAATCAAGTTTGCCTTTGCTGAGTGTAGCATTAAGGACAACTTTAGTCGTGCAGTTGGTCGCGCAAAGGCCGCGGGTCGCTTAAATAGTCCTACGCATGTTCATACAACTGGTTGGAACTTTGACGAGTTTAACAAGTACATGAGTGGTATTCCGGTTCAGTTGTGCTCTTACCGTAAAGGCGGATTGTTCCAGACTAAGTGGGAAGACTAATTGGTTGACATAGTGTGTGTAGGTGCTATACTACACACACTTTCACACAGTAGGAGCGTATAATGTACACGAAAGAACAAACCCGCGCAATGCTTATGGACGCCGCGATCCTTGTTATGGAGGACAGCTCATATCGCATTATCAATTGCCCAGCTGTAGATGACGAGGATTCAGACTACATTAGGGCACTGGATGAAGATAACGAGGACGAAGTATCAATTAACATCACGGATATTGACTTGTCCCAGCCAGATGTGCTACTATACAAGTTCACCCTAATGAATCCTTAAGGAGTTGACAATGCGTATTATTGAAGTTACACTACACGGCGAGAACATAGACACGATCTATTGGCAGGGCAAGCGAGACGAACTGATTGACATTAAGAAGTCACTTGTTGATCACGACGGCTACGATCCGGCAATTGTAGTAGAAGAAGTGGTTGACGAAAACGTCTTTTGGTAATATACTACACACGAACTTAAACAAAAGGAGCGAACATGTATAAGTTTACACAGAAGCAAGTCGACCTCATGGAACTGCTTGGTCACATGACTGACATGGACAAGGAGATGTGCTACGAAGGATTTCAGGAAGCATATTGGGAACAACGTGCTAATGGTATTCCAGCAGAGAAGAACTTTACAAAGTGGCTTGAGCGTGGTGTACATTGGCGCGCACAAGTTAATCGGCTTAAAAAGGTTGACAAGAGCGTAGCCTGAGGCTATACTACACACGAACTTAAACAAAAGGAGCGAACAAAATGGCTATACGTTCTACTATCGCAATTGAACTGCCCAACGGTAAGATTAAGCAAGTATACTGCCACTGGGATGGCTACTTGTCCTACAACGGTAAAATCCTGCAGGAACACTACACTGACGCAAAGAAAGTAGAGAAGTTGATTAGCAAGGGTGCTATTAGCTCGTTGGCGCCGGAGATCGGGCGTAAGCACAAGTTCCAGGATAGCGGTAAGGGCGTGTGTACGTTTTACGCGCGAGATAGAGGCGAGGCTATTGCTATTAGCCGCTTTAAGAACTTTGACGACTATAGTGCTAATGTAGACGGACAGGAATACGACTACTTGTTTACCAAGCATGGAAACTGGCGTGTACGTAATTGGCGCACTGACTCCTGGGAACTGCTGTGCGAAGAGATTGTACAGGACGACAAGGAACGCGCAGAAGCTAAAGCAATGGCATAAACTGGTTGACAGGTGTGTGTAGTGACCTTATACTACACACACTAACACACCGGAGCGAAGCAATGGCACATAAACGACAAGCAGGAGATCGTTGGGGCTTAATCTCCATCGACCTCGTAACTGGAGAGAAGAAGTCAGTTCAGATCGGCTATTGGGAATCTACAACCTTCCCTTACGTTAAAACAGCTCGTGAATATGCAGAGGGTCTGAATAAAGATGCTATCGCGTTTAATTCTGGTCGACGGTACGAAAGTCGATATATAGGCAATTGGAAAACCGGGTATTGCGAAGAAAACAGTGATGTCCATTATTGTGGCGGCGGGTGGTAAAAACGGTTGACAAGTGCATAGTGTGACCTTATACTACACACACTTAAACACACAACAGGAGCACAACAATGCCTAATCATTGCAACAACTATCTTGTCCTGGGCCACAAAGACGCACGTGAAATTGGTCGTGCTAAACTTGCTATCCTTAACGATTCATTCTTCCAAGAGTTCCACCCGTGCCCGCAGGACTTGCTTGATACTACTGCTGGATACTTGTCGGGTGATGCACAGAAGGAACTTGAAGCAAAGACCAAGTCCAATCTGGAAAAGTACGGGTTTGGTAACTGGTACGATTGGTGTAGTGCTAATTGGGGCACGAAGTGGGACGCATATTACATTGAGCTTGTATCAGAGCACTACGAAGGCGACACAGCGGAATTGACGGTGACTTTTGATACTGCGTGGGCTCCGCCAATTGAGTTCTATAACGAGCTTGTTGAGCAAGGCTTTGCAGTAGACGCAATGTATCACGAGTTCGGGTGTGCGTTCTGCGGGCACTACACTGACGGGACTGATCATTATGTTGAGTACACTGGCGAGACTTTGGACAGCATTCCTGCAGAAATCGACGAGCAGTTTGGCATTACCGATGCGGTTGCTGAATGGGATAAGGAAGAAGAGGAATCGTAAAATTTAGTTGACAATAGTGTGTGTGGCTGTATACTACACACACTAACACAATGGAGCAAATACAATGACCTCACAAATTACAGCTGAACTTGTCAAACTTCAGGCCCAAGCATCATCTCTTCTTAAACAAAAAGACATGGCAGAACGTCAGGCATTGATTGATTACGATCAAAGCGGCAAGGTTCCAGATCTAAAGTTCTTCAAATCCCTTGCTAAACACCTCCTTCCAGAAAACACTATAATCGATCACGAAGTCGACGATGGATGTGAGATTTTTTGGTTCGACAATGGGTATTCTTGTATCGTTAAGTATAAAGGTAAATGGATAGTAGAGAGTGACGGGTTTAGTAAACTTGATGATTGCGAAGATGTTTACGACACACGCATTGACGCATTTGGACATGTGTGCAGAGATTTTGCCGATCGCCAAACATACAATATTCGTGAAAAACTCCTTAATTCCATTCTATACGAAGATTGATTAGTTGACATCTAGCCTAATTTGACTATCCTAGTACGACTAAGGAGTTTATGGACCTTGAGATTGATTCGCTGTTGTGGCCGCCGAACAAGTATTATATTGAGCTGCATGTGGACAATTCAATTGACAAGTGTTTTTGGTGAAAATATACTATACACACTTACTTAAACAGGAGCGAAGCAATGGAAACCAAAGTAATAAGCAGAATGAATGTAGCATTGTACCACATCGAAGCCGCTATGGCAGAACTGTCTTGGATCGGTGGAATTGACTACTTGGAAGAAGGGTTGACTAAGCTGGCAACGAATCTGGAAGAAGAAATTACGGAATTGGAAAGTATTGGTTGACAGGTGAATAGTCATCTAGTATACTATGCACTTACTTAAACACAAACGGAGCGAAAGATGAACGTTAATGCTACACTTCACACTAATGGTAATGGTCTTTGGTCCAGCAAGGCTCGCGCTGTACGCATCACCGAACTGCGTGTAATTGACTTTAGCTACGATGGGGAAGCATACGGCGAACTGCGTGTACGCTTTGACAAGAACGACTGGGACTGCGAGCACGATGGCGACATCTATACCGACCCCTTGTTTAAGAAGGAGTTGAAGGAATGGTTGACTGCTAACGGCTTTGATGCTAAGGGTGTTGGCTATAGCGAGTACGGTATGCAGGGCAATAGCTATGTGAGCTTGGATGTAGGCCCGGAGTTTATGGCAAGTTGGCAGGAGAAGACTGCTGTAGTCGCATAAATTGGTTGACAAGTGTGTGTATGGTGCTATACTGTACACACACTAACACAACGGAGCGACAAATGAAAGTGTTTGTATACTTTAACCTGCATAAGAAGTGCTTCTCCATTAAAGCATTAGAGGGCGACTGCAAAGGGCGCGTAGTAGCACACCGCACAGCCCTTACACTACACGATGTTACTTTCAAAGTATCAGAAGCGGGTAGACAGCGTGTGTTGCGCGAGCGTAAGAAGAACGTACACGCGGGCGTAGTAGGGCATTGGGCCGGCTACGATCACTTAACAGCAGACGCTTGCACTACATCCGTTACCTACAACCCATACAAGTTCGACTCGTTCGTGTATGCAAGCGACAGCGCACCCATTGAGCAAGCACAAAACGCATTGCTTGTCAATAGAAAGATTTTTGTATAAAGTGGTTGACAAAAGTGTGTATGGTGCTATACTATACACACTTAGAGCAAAGCAACAAAGGAGCGTAAGATGGATATTAGTAACATTGCAAAAGTATACAGTGGCAAGTGTGGCTGTATGTGCGGCTGCTTAGGCAAGTATCGTTACAACGAGGGTGTAGCACACGAAGACTGGCAGGGTGCTGTAAGTGTGCGTAGCGTTAAGATTATGGCAAAAAAAGTCTTGACAAATCCAAATGTTAAGTTTGACGAAGACGGCGGGTATGCTTACGTTGAAGATCGAGTCGCTAACAAGAACCAATTAGTATACTTTAAAACACCACAGGTTGTCAAGGCCTAAATTAATGGTTGACAAGTGCATAGTGTGACCTTATACTATGCACTTACTTAAACACAAACGGAGCGAAACAATGTCTTACTGTCGTTTCCACAATACTCTGTCAGCCTTGCGCGAATGTGTATACGCAATGGACGAAGCGTATAACTTAAAGGATATGGACCTTAGCGAAGACGAAGCTCATGCCGCAAAGCGCCTGTATAGCTATGCTCAGCAGTATGTAGAACAGGTTGAACGATTGACTTTTGCAGATACTTTTGAGGACAAAAATGAAGAAGTGGATTATTGATTGGTACTGCGCGTTCATTGCACAGGTTGTAGTTATGTTCATTCCGATGACTTACTTTAGCGCACAGTTTGCGGACTTTATAGCGCACTGAGACCCCGCTGTTATGCGTGTGCGTGTTAGCAGATAAAGGTTGACACGCGCACACACTTTATGTATACTACACACACTTAGAGCAAAGGAGCGTGACATGGCATACACAGTTTGGCAACGTAACACAGACTTTGGTCCGCGTAAGGGACTCGAAGGACCATTTGACTACCCCAATGGACGGGTGCTATACTATGATCCTACGGAAGGTGACTACTGGGATCCGCTGACAGACTTTTATGTTCCGCGTGATGAAGTAGTAGATTTACAACGAATGATCTTTGATAAGATTCAAGGATAACAGTGTACGCGGGTGTGGTGAAATCGGTATACCCATTAACATATAAAGGCGCTTCATCGGGCGGAAAAGCTCGTAAAGGAAAACAGTTATCAGAAGAACATAAAAAAAAGATTGCAGATTCTATAAAAAGGAAATACAATACAAAGAATAATGCTCCGGTGGCGTAATTGGTAGCCGCAATGGACTTAAAATCCATCGATTTCTATCGTGTCGGTTCGAGTCCGACCCGGAGCACCATTTTGAGGCTTGACGGTTCAAGTCCGTCCACCCACACCAAGTTAACGGCGCACACTCGATTCGCTCCCGAGGTTAACGTGCGCCAATTATTTTACAACAAAGGAGAATGATATGTCGAATGTAATTGAAACCATTAATGATAAGATCGCAAAGCGTGATGAAGACTTCCGCATTTACACTTACGACAACGGTTACCTGATCGAACTTGGCGGCCGTGATAGCGAAGATGAATGGGTTACCGCTAAGGTGTTTGCAACTACGATTGCCGAAGTCCAAGAAGCAGTAGAACACATCTTGACCAACATTCCACAACTCGTAATTAATGGTTGACAGGTGCATAGTATGATCGTATACTATGCACTTACTTAAACACAAACGGAGCGAAACAAATGATCAAGTTTAGAATCGGCGCATTGATTGAAATGTTCCCTAAGAACCCAACTGCACGTCCGGGCAACTATCCCTACAAGGCACACACTGGTTGGATCCCCATGGACTTTTTTGAACAGTTTGAATCCGAAATCCGTGAGACGATGAAGGAGCACGGTATGCGTGTATGGTATCGTGGTCCGCGCGATCATGTTCCACACGCGGCAGCAACGCTTCGTAAGAACGCTACTCACGCTGTACTGTATCGCGTATGAAGAACTTTATACTGGGGGTACTGTTTACACTTGCTGTACTGTATCCCCAGTATTCGGTACCTAAGATACAATCGTTCATGCATTGGTCACATGGATGGATGATGTCGATTGTTAAGTGGATGAGTGGTTGACAAGCATAAAGTTCGGTACTATACTATGCACTTACTTAAACACAAATGGGGCGCAAAATGAACAACGTTATTAACGAACACAAGCTGTGTGAAAACGATTACGACGGCGAGCAGATTCTGTGGAATAATATAGAAGACGATTATAATGACATTCATGATTTAGATGCAGTAGCAGTTCTTTATAAGACGTTTGACTATTAATTGTAATATCTAGGAGCAAGTAATGAAGACTTACACCGTCATTTTTAATCTATACGATAACAAGGATCATTCCAGCTACGGTTCTAACAACCAAATTAGAACTACAATCCAGGCAAACGGATATCAACAAGTCCTTCAAATGATCGAAGCGCAATACAACGGCTGTGCAGGCAACATTATGGTAACGGAGGCACGATGAGCAGAATGATCACCCCTGATACCATTAATAAGCTAACTTCGCCAAAGGATATTGCTTTAGCGCCAGTACCCGAGTCCAAAGAGACAGATGCAGAAATTATCGAACGCATGAGAAGTCGATTTGCAGTTCTTGATGATATGACCCGCGCAGTTAAAGGCGGCCATGTTCGCGCAATGATCGTTACTGGGGCTCCGGGCGTTGGTAAGAGTTTTGGTGTAGAACAGGTATTAAGCAAGCATGATGTCTTTGCTGAGGTAGCTAATGATTCGAAACTCAAGCAGTACGAGATTGTCAAAGGTGCGATGTCAGCACTAGGACTGTATAAGAAGCTATACGAATACTCTGATCGTAAGTCTATTGTAGTGTTTGACGACTGTGATTCAATCTTACTAGATGATGTTAGTCTTAACATCCTTAAGGCAGCACTAGACAGCTCTAAGAAGCGTACAATTAGCTGGAATACGGATAGTAGAAGTTTGAAACAAGAAGGTGTGCCCCAAACGTTTGAATTCAAAGGTGGCTGCATCTTTATTACCAATATCAATTTTGAAAATGTTAAATCAAAGAAGTTAAGGGATCATTTGGACGCATTAGAATCACGCTGCCATTATTTGGATCTAACCATTAATACCGAACGTGAGAAGATGCTACGTATCAAACAGATTGTTAATGACGGCATGTTGAATGATTATGAATTCCAAGAGTTCGAAAAGGAAGAACTTGTTGAGTTTATTAATGTAAATAGAAAAAAGATGCGTGAACTTTCACTTCGTGCTGTACTCAAGTTAGCGGACCTACGCAAGAGTATGCACAACTGGAAGCATGTTGCATCAGTTACTATGATGAGATAAGTGATCACAAAGATATTTGATTACAAGAATTAACGTTATGATCATCATAACAACCACGGATGGTTTTAAATCTTGTAGACAAATATGTGTATGCAAAGATAATATAATTAAGAACGAAGCATACACATAGCAACATCGTAATTCGCTCCTATGATGTTGTACAACAACTGACACATGACGAATCGCTCCCGGCATGTGTCTATTTTTAAAACCCTAGTCCGATTCGCTCCCGGCACTAGGGTTTCTTTTGGTTGACATTTTGGATAAGAATGCTATACTACTAACAACACAAGAGTTATATTATGAATAAACAGATTGACAACGTCTAGAGAAGGCCATATACTATACAAACTTAGGAGCATATTAAAATGACTCAGAAGCAACCAGAAGAAGAAATTGTTGATTGGCAGGAAGAAAAGATCATCATTCCCGAACAGCATGATGAGTGCAGCCGGGAACAAGGTGTTACTAAACCTTCTACCCCAACTGCTCGTAAAGACTTTTTTAACGACTATTAAGAGGATACTATGATTAAAACAATGGATATCGAAAGAACATCATCATCATTTAAACTTGGTGCATTTCAAAAGATTTTATTGATGCTATCCCTTGCATCAATGATTGTTGTACTTAGTTTTCAATGGTATGTAAGTCCCAGAACTTTTACAATTGACGCACAGCATTGGGAATGTACTGCTACTGAACCCCACGGAATCGAAGCTCGTTGCACTAATTTTACAATGAAGAAATTCGGCTTGCGCACAGAATAATCAAACTTAGGTGCCTTAAGGTTAAATGACTAGGTACAGCCTACCCCAACACTATGCGATACATCGTAACTTATAAAGGAGAACAGAAACCTAATCCTAACGGTTTCGGTGACCCTGTCTTTCAAGAACCCTGGAAGAAAGAATATTCCAATATCGATGATATCGAAATGTTTTTTAAATTTTACTTCCTGGATATGCTCGACCAAAATCAATATGTCATACACGAAAAACCATATAGCTTCCAGATCCGAAATCATTAATCAAATTGTTAAATGGACAGCATTTGTAGTTACTATTGCAGGTGCGGTTGCTAATGCTTATCTGATTGTACCTTATAACATCTATCTCGGCAACATCGGCGCAGCCTTATACATGACTTGGGCGGTCCGATCTAGAGATTGGAATATCGCTATTGTGAATCTTGTCTTGATGGTTATCTATGCGTCGGGGCTGTTTGTTTATTGATAGTTAATAGTGTATTGTGCAGTAAAAACGTACTAATTTCCTAGTTTGGATTGACATTGTTACTAAATATCTGTACAATACAAAAACAATTAGGAGACAACAAAATGGAACTATTCATTCTCGTTGCAGTAATAATAGGAGCCATCGCTACTGTAGACTGCAAAGAAAAACAGACAGAGTTGGTTGACAATGAAAAGAATTGAGTTTAATATATACACACTTAAACAACGTACACAGGTACACTGCAATGAACAACTTAGTAGCAAAATTCGCACGTAAGTATAACAAAGCAACTGTGCAACGTGATAGGAAGAATGATTATAAACGTAACTCAAAGCATAAAAAAGGTTATGAATAAACGAGACTGCAATAACTTATCAGTCATCATCCAAAAGAAGATTGAGGGTGATGACGCTCTTAACGACTGGCTAGAAACACTTAGCGAAGACGATTTATACTATGCATTAGATGTACTACTAGAATATAGATCTCAAAAAGAGAATTTTGAAACCATTATCGACCAACACTTCAACTAAATAAAGGCAAACAAAATGGCAACTGATAAAACATTTAAATACGCAGGCATTTCCCAGCATGACGGCGAATATAAGGTTAGATTTGCAAACGATATTATGCGCATCAAGATCCTAGCAAAGAATGGGCACAAAGATGTACGATTCTTTGAACTAGATGAACCGATGACCAAGCTAGACGCAATCCATTCTATTAAGGATTTTGAAGAGCTGCAAGACGGCATTGCACAGATGACAATTGCAGAATACATTACAGAGAATGCGCCTCGCAAGTCAACTGGTAAGAAGACTGTTAACACTACAAGCACTGTCACTACTTATACGCATGTAGAGCAGACAGTTGAAGATTCCAATTTTGAGGACGTACCGTTTTGAGGTATGCGGTCTCAATAAGTCGGGATTACGCACCAGAAAAGGTTGTGGTCCGAGACTTCCAAAGCACACCGCCTGGTAGAGTGTTGGTCATTGTCGCTAGAGAAGATCAACACGAAGCCGAACAAATTGCACAGCAGATCTGCGATCTGTTAAATAAAGAAGATTCGGGCCTCTAGCTCAATTGGTTAGAGCAGCGGACTCCGTTGAGATAAATAACTACAACGGAGGATAAACTATGTTTTGTCAATATTGTAATAGAAAAGGTAAAAGCAACAATTCAAATGCACAACACGAGATAAGGTGTAAAGAGAATCCGAATAGGATAATTGTAGCCTTTCCGGATCGAAAAGGTGTAAAACGAGTTGGAGTTAAAATTTCCAATCAATACATTAAGGCTAAGCAATTAGGATTGCCAAAACCTGTTCTTGCAGATGAGACTCGGAAGAAAATTAGTGATGCGAGTAAAAACCAGCAATGGTCTGACGAGCGAAGGCAGCAGCATAGCACTCGAATGAAGGAGATTGTTGAGCAGCATCCAGAGTCGTATACTTCTGCAAATAGAGGCAGAACAAAACAGATCGAGTACGACGGGATCAAGTTTCAAGGACAATGGGAGTTAGAGTTTTACAAATGGGCTAAGTCAGTCGGATTGTCTGTTGAAAGACCGATAACCGGATTCGAGTATGAGTGGAACGGAATCCGAACATACTTTCCAGACTTTTATATTCCTTTGATGGATCTGTATGTAGAAGTTAAAGGATATGAGACTGAAAGAGATCGTGCAAAGTGGTTGCAATTTCCAAAGAAGTTGTGTATAATTAAGGAAAAAGAGATAAAGCAAATAAGACAAGATTGCTTTGCGGGCCTGTAGCTCAGTTGGTTAGTAGCGTTCGTCTCATAAACGAAGGGTCACTGGTTCAAGCCCAGTCGGGCCCACAAAGCAATTTTAATAACAACGGTTCTCGGTTCAAGTCCGAGGGGGCCCACCATTTTAAACAGGAGAAACATAAATGATTAACGGTATGATGGTATTTGTTGTAGTAGGTTTTTTAACACTCATCGGGGTGTTAGGTGCAGAAATCTTTTCACAACACGAAGCGGTATCAGCTGGTCTACAGCAATGTAAGGTTGGTACCGAGGTTCTTTGGCAGAAGGAGTGTTTATAATGGCACTAAAGATATCAAACAAGAACCGCAATAAGATCATCGAAGAACCCACCCCATTCTCTGATCCCCAAGAAGAATTGTTCAAAACTATTTCTGAAATGCCTGCATTGAATAAGACTATGACAAATCAGGGATGTGCAGTTGTAATAGCTTGTGTAATCATTGGACTAGCCGTTCTTTTATTCAGTATCTAAAACTGGCGTTCGTTCAATGGATAGGACATGGGATTTCTACTCCCATAATAGAGGTTCGACTCCTCTACGCCGGACCAGTTAAAAAAAGCAAGCACAAAACCGCTTGCTTTTTTTATTTGTTATGCTATACTACACACACTTAAAACATAAACGGAATGATGATATGTTATATGTACTTTGTGTAATCGGTATTTACATGTGTAATAAAGGCATTACACGAGATAAACGTAGAAATATTTAACAACAAGGACAACAAATGCAACCTTCAGAACAACATCACCCAACTAAAATATCCAAAGATAAAGAACGAGAACAACTCCAACGGGATATAGATCAATTCCTGCTAAATGGTGGGGAAATTGAAATCATTCCTCCTATGAAGGTTTCTGTACTTAATACCGCTAATGTAAAGAAATCAACAGAATGAAAAACATTGGGGTTGCTGTTGTTTGCTGGACTGTTACACTTATCTTTATTGATGACTTCATGCACGTAAACATCTATAAGAGTATGCTAGACCCGTTGACAGACTATGAAGCGACCCTTTATATTATAGGAATGTTTATCTTTTCTTGTCTAGCATCAGCAACAACATACACAGAATACAAACAAAATTCCAAAATTGATTGACATCTTGAACTAACGAATTTATACTACTGACTTACTTTGTTATTAACTTTTCTTTTAACTAACCATAGAGGTAAACAACATGCTCGTAAATCTTAATACCGCCGCTGATCTTGTAGAAGTCCAGGAAAAGACTATTCTACGCTATACATATCCCTACTTTACCGATAAGCGTGAAGCAGTACTTGATAAGACTAAGGTAACCGGCAAGTATATGGTAGATACTATCGATCTTAAGAATGCATTTCCACAATACACTCCAGAGATTGATGAGTACGAAAATATTACAACCGAAACTACACGTCGATTGATCCAACAGAAGGTTACATCAGCAGTGGCAAATAAGGACTTTTATGCTGCACACGCTTTGATCGATGCGTTGAAGGTTTTGTAAGATAGATGGGTAGTTGAACTTCCTTAACTACCCTATGACGCTTTCCGATGCGTCCCGTGTGTGTTGTTTAAGTAGACGGGGCGCATCACTTATTCTAGACTGTATTCAAAAAAATGTGGCTGACTCAGATTGTTTGGTTGACATATAAGTCCAATTAGCTTATACTAACGACACTTAGACACACAACCGGAGAGATACTAATGATTACTTCCACACAAATTCAAAACATCCTGGGCAACAAAGCTTCTACCTTTGCTGGTATCGAATACAAAACTAAAGTACCAACTGCCGCTAAACACAAGACAGTTAACATTGAGAAGTACACTGTCGCTAATGTCCAACTGTTTGCTAACACCGAAGCTGAAGGTATCTACACTAAGGCAGTACAGAAGGCAGCATCAAAGATCCAAGAGAACGATAGCGATAAGGTGGCAGAGTTTAAGGCACAAGAGAACTACTTCGAACATACTGACTGCTACTCTATCGTAGAACACAAGGCTAGCAAGAAACAATACTTGTACGCCGTGTTTAACAACGCTAAGTCTACGTTTACAGTTAACGGTAAGTGCGCGACACGCGAGCAGGTAGCAGAGTTCCTTACTCCTAGCGCACGTGAGAAGCTATTGGGCGATAACGTAGTACACAACAAGACATACGATGTACTACACACTATCCAGGTCCGCACTATTGCACTGGAGAACATTGTGGAGATTAGAACAAACGGACAGACCGTGACGAAATAAGGTTTCATTGTGATTCATCCCTGGCTTCGGTCGGGGATTTTTTTGATCATAACGGTTGACTCAGATTGTTTGGTTGACATATAAGTCCAATTAGCTTATACTAACGACACTTAAACACACACCCGGAGAGCAACATGTACGAAGTAGAAATTTATACTACCCTGGAAGGTATCGACGGCGAAATCCATATGATGTCACAATGCAGTATTAAAGACTACGAAGAGGCACTTGTTGCTGCTGCTCGTATCGAGGTGCTTGGCTTTAGAGCTATTATTAAAGAGGTAGAGGTGGCATAGATTGGTTGACACAGCACAAGGACGGCTCTATACTACACACACTAACAGCACAGGAGCATACAATGGACAAAGCAGCACAACGCGCAGCAGCAATAGCAGTAGCAGCGTTCCTCGCTAATGGCGGTACGGTTCAGAAGGTGGCACACAAGGCTAGCACACAAGAGAAGAACGCTTGTAGAAAGGTAACAGCATAGCACGTATTAAACACTTTAAAGCAAAACACTTGCAAAACACTTTAAAGTATGTTTAAATATACACACTTAAACAACTACAGCACTACACACTACTATGCAAAACACTACTATTGTAAACGCACTTTTTAACAACGTAAATGTAACTACTACACAACATAACAGCGCAGTAACTACAGCGTACTATTGTGTACTGCAAGCACAAGCACAAAACAAAGCAAACGCTAACTTATACACAACAGCACAAAAAGCATTTGCTTATAGCATTTACAACATGTGTACTAAAGCGTTTTTACGCAGCACTTGCTATGTTAATTTACGCAATACGTTTATTAGCGTTAAAGTTGCTAACGTTACTAAGCAATGCTTACTTAGCTCACAAGTTAACACACTGTTACAGCAAGTAGCGCAAAACAACAACATTAAAGTAAAACAAACTAAAAATGCACTTATTTTTAACATTAGCTTTTAACGTGTAGTGTGTTATACGTAGCGTAAGTAAAAACACTTGCGCTACGTATTTTTTATGTTAACATGTAAAAAATAAAAAAGTTGACAAGAGGGGGGTCGGGGCTATATAATAAAAACATTTGCAATTTTATTAAAAGCGTGTTCTAAAATCACCACCCATAGACACAAAATCACCAGGATGAATCTATAAGTACTTCTCTATAATTTTTTGCGCGGCAATTTTTTTAGAGTGCAGGACCCATTTCGAGTATACAAGTCTAGTATTATCTAACCAAGTATCCTATCTCGCCATTAGGGCTCTGTGCCTGATGTGCCTTCAGCCCCATTCTCTGTAGTGTACCAATCAGTCTGTTATATAGTTTTTGTCTGCTTGGTTCTTTAGCGGTAAATTTTAGAGTAGCCTGTAAGTTATCGTATTTAAATTTTGTCAGTATGCTTATCACAGTAGCAAACACCATAGTAGCGTTTCCTTTACCTGTAATGCCATAGGGATCGTCTGCGGCAGGGTCTTGGAACTCAACATCCCAAACGTTATCGTCTACATATTCGCCAGTATCGTTATGATAGATCGGTTCGTTAGTCAGTAGCACAACATACCTAGCCTGTCCTATCATAAAAGAAGCGGACAGGAATCCATTTTCTTTCTCATCCCAGTGCCAATCTACAGGTTTATCGAACAGTTCGTTTAGGGTAGTTTCTCTAACCTTTTGGAACTTTTGGAAGCGTCCATTTGCGCCCTGTATATTAGTTCCGACAGGTTGTTTACCCGCTTGACGCTGTGAAACTGCAATCTCTGTACCGTTATTAAAACTTGTGCTAGGAGTTTGTGCTATACGGTTAGTTTGATTCTTGCGTTCCCATTCCCAACCTGCTTTATGGCCTGAGCAGTCTTTAGTGCAGGGTCTACCGTGGAAAGTAAGTTGTTCGAAGAGTTCGCGTAGTTTCATTATGTATTTATATGGTCTGATATTAGGAATATATAGTCTGTTCTACCGCTTTTCCGCTTCGCGGGTGTTTGGTTATACTTTGTCTCGTAGGTCATAAAAAAATGCCACAATTAAGAAGAGTGGCATTTTATATTCTTTATTTGTTTAATGTTTTAATCCAATCGCTAATCTTACGTTTTCTTGTAAAGTCGCTATCGCCCGGAGCAAGTGCCTGATCAGCGGTATTCTTTCTTAGTTCAGGAGTAAGGCCGCCAGGAACTGTAGTATTATTAGATGGCCATGTCATATCACCGTTAGTCCAAGTAATCATCGGAAAGCAGTAAGTATCAACCTGTGCCTTAGACAGTGCGTTAGTGACCACATCGTATAGTCCATTCATGTTTGGATTACCTTCTGCAATACCATAGTACCAATTGACGGGATCGCCATCGTCAATAAAACTATTAGCATCATTCCAATAATCAACAGCAGTATCATAAGCCACATCGATTTGGAAGCAGTATTCACCCCAGCAAGTAAAGAATGCTGTATCGGGCATATGTACAGCATACAGCTCTACATTTTGTTGTAATGAGCGAACAATCTGACTGTATAAGCTGTTAGAGTCTAAGTAGTTAGTTTTAGTATCAGCGTTAGTATAGATGCTAATACGTTGCATTTGTCGTGTACCAAACTTGGTTGTGTTCGATAGTTGTTTTGTGATAATATAGTATTATTTAAGTCTGGCATTTTATGCTCCGATGTGTATGTTATATTTATAAATATTAACATGTTAAAAGAATATAGTCCCGACACACCTTCTGGTAGTGCCACTCCTGATTTAAACAAGAGTAAGTTATGGTTATGTCATAAGTTAAAAGAGTTAAGTTATAGTCAATTTGATTCTGTATACATTCTAGGTTCTTGGTACGGGTCAATGGGATTATTTTTAATTAGCAAGCATATATCGTTTGATCATATTTACAATATAGATTGGGATCATGAAAAGACCGAATATGTAACGCACGTATTGAAGCGTATGCATTTAAATCGTCATATAAGTGCAATTCGAGCCGATGCCAATCAAGTTGTGTACAAGGGTAATCAAATTCTTGTTATAAACACATCAACCAATGACATTCGTGGTTCAAATTGGTTAGCCAACATTCCGTCGGGGAGTATAGTAGCGTTACAAGGGAGAGATCACCAAGAAGATTCAAACGGGATCGAAACCCTTGAGAGATTCAACAGTGCGTATAAGTTAGATAAAACATTATATGTCGGGGCCATTGTAGTCAAAGATTATGAAGGATATAACTACCTACGTTTTATGAAGATTGGTATCAAGTAATGCTCTGGTGTTTCGGTGACAGTTACATAGAGCAGCATCTTGGAACCGATAAGTATTGGGTTCCTATGTTAGCTCGTCGATTAAGTATGTTGGTATCGAATCATGCCAAGGGCGGAACAGCGTTAGGGTACACGTATTATCAGTTTCATCAACAGCAGTCTAATTTCAAATACGGTGATATAGTCATTATAGGGTTAACCAGTATAAATCGTAATTATTTTTTTGTCGATAGACCTAACATATCGTTTTATCATAAGTTATTTGCCAATGATGTCAGCCCTGAAGAGTTAACGGCTATGAAGTTGTACACGCAATATCTGTTCAATGAATCAGAAATACAAGTTAATATTAAGAATTTCTTGTATAGTGTTCAGCATATTTGTAATCAACTTGCCTTAAAAGTTATCATTATTCCATTATTTGATGATTACAATTTTATTGATGTTAGCCTATTTCCTTCGTTAGATTGGGCTGTTGGGCAGTCATTATCTCAAGTTAGTAATCTAGAATTTATTGATGATAACATGCGACATGCGCTATTCCAAAAGTATAATATGAGTGATATTCGACTCAATCATTTGTGTTATCAAAATCATGTTGTATTATCTGATAAGTTATATAAGTGTATTACAGAGTCATCAACAATTAATTTATCTACTGAATTTGAGCAAAAGTTCTTAACGAGCACCAATTATCAATAATACATTACAGATCAACAAGTCCTTGACCGGGATAATTGTTAATAATCTTTATAAGACTATTTGCAAGATTAAGATTTTGTTCTTCGGTAAAATGATTTCGTAACGCCAGGGTAGGATCTACAATCTTTGTTGCAAGAGCCAGTAAATGTTGTCTAGTAGTTACGCCATTTCTAAATTGATATTGCTCAGATGTTGTTCTCATTTTTTCGTTGATTGGATCTAATAAAGTATCATGTTCACTGGATGCAATCGGTAAGTGTATTATATAGGGAATCGAATATTGATCTAAGATATTATCAAGTTCTTTAAACCATTGAAGCTGTGACCAAAAGTGATAATCTATTGAGATTAAATGGTTAAAATACAAATATGCTGCATGATGACTAGAATCGATATGTTTAGTTTTGTTCCCTTTAAAATAGGAGGTGTAGCAGTTCAGTGCTAAATCTCTATCATGTGGAATACGCAATGCATCAGTATGACATATAACTAGTATCTTAGGAATTCTCTGATCTAATTGTTTTAATAATTCTTTACGAGTACTCCACCATGCTGCACCGAAGTAACCTTTTCCTCTAGGTAGTTGTGTTGGGGAATATGGATGAGTAGTTAGTTCAAGGGTTAAATGTTGAGGCCAGTCGGTTTTGTTGGATCGATCGGCCGCAAAACTATCCCCAATAATTACAATATCGTCCCAACTAAAAATCATATATTAAATCTCGTCTGTCGGTAAGTTATCGATCAACTGCCGTAACTTTGTACTTTCGATTTTTGCCTTTGCTTTTGGAGCAGATGCGGACGGCATTGTTTCCCCGGTATCAGGATCAACTGTGCTACGTTGTTTAATTTGATTCAACAAACTAGATCCTGCTGTACTAGATTTGTTGTTATATCCGTCGTCGTCATCTAAGTCAGAAATACGTAAGCAATCGATATCAAATTTAAGATCAATTTTTTGTCCGACTCCGCTACTGCTACGTGTTTTCATTAATTGTAACTGATATTTGCCATGTTCACGCATTGCCCGACTAGTAAAGATGCCAAAAACGTTATCAGCAGTTTGAATCTTAGAAAGGCCGCCCGAAATATGACTATGGTCGTATTCAACTTCTTCTACCGCTCCTCTGTTCAACTGTGCTGCTGTAACAAAGATACATTTTGTCTCCATTGCCAAATTTCTAAGTTCTTCTGAAACAAATTTATCTTTAATAAACAAGTCCGCCGGGCTAATCTTCTTACTAATGGGCATCAACAAGTCAAGATAATCGACCAGTAACACATCAATTTTCTTACCTAGTTTAATTTCATATTCCTTAAGATATGATCTAATATCATTTGTAGTCTTACCGCTGGGCATGTATTTAATCTGCAGACTGCCCGATTTCTTTCCGATCATTTTAACTTTCATTTCTACATCGTCGAGACTCTTAAAGACTTCTCTACTCGGTATCCCTGTAATCATACTATCAATACGCATACTCACAAGTTCTTCACTAAGCTCCAATGTCAAGTAAATTACATTAAGACCTTGCAACGCCCAATTAACACCTAGATTAGCAAGGAATAGTGATTTACCTGCGCCGGATCCGCCTGCAAAGATATTAAGTTCACCTCGATTCATTCCCCCGAACAGTTTATCGTCCATAGTCTGCCATCCGGTAGATATCTGTCCGTTTTTATCTTTAATCCTCATTAGTCGAGCACGAGGGTCTTCGAAGTAGTCGGTACCGAGATCCTTAGTAAGACCTACTTGCACGGCCTTTTTAATCATATCTTCTACAGGGCCGTATTCACCTTTTTCAAGTAGATCAGCAGATGCTAAGATAGCTCTTTCGAGCCCTTTATGTCGAGTAAACGTTTCAAAATCGTTCATCAACCAATCAAAGTGTTCCTCTCTTAAATCGTATGTTACTTTGAAATCACTATTAGTAGCAGCATTAATAATTTGTTCAGTAGGCATTACGTTATGCTCTTTAACATAATTATCCATGAACTCTGCTGTTATTTGTAATCTCCGATCAAAAAGTGTATGATCGAAGATACTCTGGCACCTTGCAAATGTTGCCGCATCTGCTAGCATCATTTCGAGATAAAGTTTTTGGATGTCGTATCCGTAGTCCGTATTCTGCATTTATATATTATATCTTCTATTTGAACACCTTAACACCATAATGATGATCGAAGTTGTATGCATCATTATGATTATTAACCATCGGTTGTCCTTTAATGTTTAAACTAGTATTCAGCAGCATTGGGCATCCTGTTTTAGCATACCATACCTCTAATAACTTCCGAACATACTGATCATCTTCGGGGCCGACAGTTTGCACACGACTAGTGCCATCTTTATGAATAATAGCGGGATATAAATCTGGGTGTTTACAGATAACGGTATATTGCATGTATCTGTGGTCGTTACTAATTAAATCAAAATGATCAGCAGCATGTTCTTTGAGAATCATAGGAGCAAACGGTCTAAACTCCTGCCGTTGTTTAATTTTATTAACTCGATCCTTAATATCGTTTCCCCGAGGGTCTGCCACCAAACTCCGATTACCGAACGCTCTAGGGCCAAACTCTGCACGACCTCTTGCAATACCACAGATTTTATTTTCGAGCAAATACTCAACTATCTCTTCTTCAGTTGAACTATAGCCCATATCGTATCCAAGATACGGCCCGGGCCATTGAATATGATGTTTCCGATGTGCTAATACTGCGCCCATACTAGATCCTGCGTCCCCTGGATTTGGCATGATCCATACATTATCAAAAAGTTTATGCGCTAAGTAGTTTGCCGAACAATTCAATGCACATCCACCCATTAGTACAAGATTCTTACTCTTACTTATTTTACGAGCCTTTTCGAGTACGGACCAAAGTAATATTTCATAGTTCTTTTGTGTTGCACTTGCGATATCAAAATATTCATTAACGGGAATTTCCGGAGCCCAATCTATGCATCCTCGATGCAAGTTTTTTTCAAAGGTTAGTTTGTCCGGATCCTTTATAAAATCGTCAAACACCTTAAATAAATGTCTACCGTCTCCGTATGCTGCCATCCCCATTAAAATATATTCGTCCTCTAATGGTTTTAGACCTACACGTTGGGTCATGGCAGAATACCAAAGTCCCACACTATGAGGAAAAGTTTGTCGCCATTTTTTTGTTAGGTTGTTCCCTTGTCCTTCCCAGATGGTTGTAGTTTCAAATTCACCAATTGCATCTAGAACAACAACACAAGCATCATCAAAATTACTAGTATAATAACCTCCAGCTGCGTGGCTGTGATGATGTAGAGTGTAGTTAATAGGGCAGTTAATCCCGTAACCATCCAAGTACTTACGAATGTTATTTTCCTTCCATTTCCATCCTTGTCCGGCAATAAATTGTCTTGCTGTTTTAAGGTAGGGATTTTCGTACCAGTAGATTTCATGTGGTTCTCCAAATTTTAATGCATGATTGATAAGACCAGGATGTAAGTTGCGATCATTCTTTATTCGGCTAAACCGTTCGGAATGACTCGCAAACACAATTTTTTCGCCATAAAATACTGTCAATGCAGCATCATGACTATTTGCGCTAATCCCCCAACTATTCATTTATAGATAAACGGGTCTCTCTTACGTAGTTCTTCAAGACGTTTTTTAAACTTCTTATGTTCTTGCCATTTACGCCACGGGGTAGTCATAAATCTAATAATTGCTTTCATTTTTTTTCCTCATTAAACCATGTTTTTGCACGAAGTCTAACTTTCAGTGCATTTGATTCTTTCGCTTGTGTAATTAACCAAAGTGTAGCTAGTCTACCAATTTTTCTCACAGCATCATTAATATCCTTGACGCCATCGGGCCAATCAGGCATACTAACAGACCACCCTAGTTCCAATGCTTGTTCGATAGTTTTTGGACCTTCATGGTCTTTATCCGGGATCCATACAATTTCACGATTAAGACGTCGTAGTAGCCAGTCTTGACTCTTTTTGATTTCTGCCCCAAGTATTGCACACGCATCGATACTTATCGCATCAATCGGGCCTTCGCACACAAGTACGAATACTCGATCAGATGTTTGCCTATCTAGATTAAACAAATATCCAGGTTGTTGTTCAGAAATATACCTTGGATTAGCATTATTAATTGTGCGAGCAGTATACCCTACAATTTTATCTTTATAATAAAACGGTATAATTAATCGATTTCTAAAGCCTTGTTTATCGCACCAAAAAAACGGGTAGTCTTCAAGATATAAGCATCGATCCGACATATATTGTAACACAGGAATTAGTGCATCTGGAATATTGTCTTTAAAATTAGTAATGAGTTTTGAATCCATTGGTAATTCTTTATCATAGAAGTTAGGAACAATGCTTTTTACTTTTTCTTGACTATCTGATTTCAGTCTTAACGCTTCTAAGCTGAGTTGAATAATGACATCATCACTCATGTTAAACAGACGCATGAGTTTAAGCATCTTTTGACTAATGGGTCGGCCAGGTTGCCAACTTGTTTTAAATTGGCAATTGAAGCAATGATAAGAGATTGCATTGCCGGAATTAACGATTAGGCCCCCGCGCTGTCGTTTATCATCACAACAAGGGGCATTGAAGCTAATCCAGCTAGACGGAGTATGTTTTCTCTTTGCTGGTAGATGTGCTAATATTGTTTCGATAATAAGGCTCATACCTTATTATATTAACTTACTATAATTTTGTCAACTATTCCGGAAAAATTTGTACCCGAAACAATATACGTTCCGGTATTATTCGATGCTACGCCGGTCCAACTAACAGAAACAACTTCGCTAATAGTATAGCTAGAAGATATTGCTGTTGAACTAGCCCCGTATACCCCGTTAACAGTAATCATTAAATCATTAATTCCGTCTACTCCGCCTAATTGATGGCCGAGTACTTTAATTAGAGATCCTTTTGTGTAACCAGTACCGCCATATTTAATAGCAACTTGATACTCATTATTTTCTTTGGTCACAATAAATGTTGCACCTAAACCACTAATACTCGGAGTTTGGTATGATACCCGGAAATAATTATAGTTCCCGACTGCAAGAGAAGTAGCATAAGGAATCGAACCGGTAAACATTCCGTCAGTAAACAAGTGTGTCCAAGATCCAAACGGTTTGCCTGCTGCTAGAAATGCCTCTTTATTTGAAGTCATGTCTGTTGTGGCTTCAATCCAAATTGTACCCACAAACCCAGTTACTTGTATGTCGAATGATAACGATGCTGTAGGCACTGCTTCATAAAATTTAGCAGGAATAATTGAACTATGCCAGATCGGAATACCTTGTAAATCAACCTCTCCTGTAAAGGTATCAAATATTCTCGATGGTCTAATAACAGGCATAGCATCTCCGTCGAGTTCAATTGTACCTACCGCACCAAACTTGCTATCGCAGTATAATGGAATTTGCGATAAATCAGTTTTATAAGCAATTAAACTATATTTTAGGAATTGATTGTTAAATCCTGCTAAATCGTCTGCTGGAATTGTAGTTGTTGCTATTCCTTTTAAACTTGTCGGGGTTACTGTGTATGGACTGTTTGGAAGGGGATTTCCGCTAGCATCCATTACATTAAGTTCTATTGAACCTATAATAGTGTCCACTGTTGTTAGATCAATTCGTTTTTGATCAGCATTTTTAATATCGAACTCGATAGTATTGTCGATACCTCTATAAATCTTTACATTTCGTTGATACACGTTGGTATACTCCACATTAAAGCCGACCAGATCGGCTAAGATCTGGACACGGTTTGGATATAAATAACTTAGGATTTTTTGCATTTTGGCAAACCTTTTATGTATTTATGGCAAATTTAAGAGATAACATAACAAGCACTTTACCGTTTATATCGGTGTTAACATATGGCAATGAAGAGTATGTCGGGATCATTCTCAACCAAGATCAGTTTGTAACTAGTTTTTATGATCTTAATTCAATTCGGAGCCTAGAAGAAAGAGCAGCATTTTTAGAAATTGGTGAAATTTGGTGGTGGGAATCAAATCGTCAATTTCCAATTTCTATCTTTTGCAGGGATCAAATACAACCGTTTCATTATGCTATTAAGACATTTAATAGTAAAGATGTAAAAGTTATATTGGGTCCAGTTGTTAATCTAATGAATTTAACTTTAAAGCGAGTAAAGCGTAAATCAGTACAATTAGTTCGCAGATCCCGTTAACCCTAGTAATTCACCGTTAGCAAGTTGTTCACATAATAAATTCATATGCACAACTACTAATGCCGCATAACTGTGAGCATGACTCTTTTTAAAGTAGTATTCATCGTTATTTGGTTTTACCCAGACTTGGCTCATCACCGTAGTCCAATCTTTCCCTATCAGATAACGTTTCGCCGGGCGTATTATCGCTAATATTGCGGCGAGCTGTTCTATAGAGGTAGGTTTCATCTGCCGCAGGACGGTACCATGCCCGTTTAGATGAAATAGAAGATTTACAAATTCGTCTTGTTCTAAAAGATCCCATAATGGCTCCGTGTTTAATAATTGTGTTAGGTGTTCGTTACTTCGCACCCCTTGATATACATTAATATTAAGAAAGTCTATCTTAAAGTAGCCTCGCTGTTCTGCCTCTTTATAGTCTATTGTGCTTAAATTTGTGACTGGATCACACGGTATTGCTTGTAAATAAATTCCTGTATTGTGTGCGGTCATGCCGTCAGCCGTTTTTCTCGAAGCTACGACATGTTTAATCTTTCCCAATGCTTGTTTACGATCAGCAAAATCGATATCAATATCCATTAGATGTTTGATTCTTTTACTACTTGTTTAACAAAGTTAACATCTACCGGAAATTTTTTAAATTTAGATACCCAAAACGGCACGTTTATAACATTGCTAACAGCTTCTAATTGTTCGTCGTTAAACTTTTGTAACATTGCTTTCCCGGTTGCACAATTTAATATCAACCAGGGACTAATTTTCCCGTCCTTTATATCATACATGGCACGATTAAAACTTACATATAAGAAGTAATGATTCCATTTAGCTTGATTGTTTTCACCCCATTCTATCATATGATTTATACTGCGTTGAAGGGCGGTTTCTACAGTTTCTGTTTTAATTAAATCCAAAACGTATTTCTCGTATAATTCGTCGCGGCACCAATGATCAAGTTTTACACCACTAGTGACTACATAATTTATAAATTGGTCGGGATAAAGCGGATTAACGTTGTTAACAAAGCTGCCAAACTTAACAAAAGCATTATAATACGGACCATGGCAAAATTCTTCATAAGTTTTATCTCTCGAATTATCTTGTGTTGTCTTGTAAAATCTCACATAAGTATCATACCCTATAACAACATGTTTTTCATGTTGAGCCAGCGCTCGTCGTTTCTGTTCACAAACATGTACGGCTAGAGTTTTTTCTTTCGTGAACCCGTGACTACAATATTTACACACATAAGGTTTATTTGGTGTTAAATTCATCATTTCTTTACATACCATATGGTTACGTATCTATTATCAATAATATTTTCACGAATACTGGCATTAATTGCTGACCTAACTATAAATGTGTAAAAATTATTCATGATTTTACGTATGTTAGACTAGTCGGTCTGGGTCCTAAAAAGCTATGATCAAGAACTAAGTAATATCCAGAGTTCCATCCTTCGATGTGTACTTTATCCATCGCAACTACTTTATCCTGAGGAACATGTTTATAATTGCTCACTTCCCATAACCCTTCTGAATTTAAAATATTCAGAAGCATATCGCTAAACATGACTGGTATTAATTCTAAATATTCGTCAACTAATGTTGGGCAAAATGATACAAGCATTGTTTCATACACATATTGTGGAAAAGGATTAGCATCTATACCAAATTTATGTATAGTTTTACGAAATGCATACTTGCCGATAAATCGATCATCGTAAACTGATATATCAAAGGTATCTGATAAAAAATATCGGCCAGACAGTTTAAATATTCGTTTCCCTAGCAAATTATGTTGTTTAGCAAGATGTATAGCTTCATATAATATAAATGCCTCGCCTATACTTTTTAGTCCTGTATTATTTGAAAAATTAAAAAACAAATTTGGTTTTAGGTAAACGGCAACATCTGTTAATGTGTCAATTGTTTTTTTCTGCTCATCAGTAAGAGGTACTAAAGAATTATCAATAAAAATGATTCTCGAATCATTTACTTTTGATCGAATCGAAGTTAGTGTCTTTAATGTTTCTTCATATCTATTTCTAATATCAAATAATTTTGAAGAGGCGTTGATAGTTGATGTAACTATAAAGGTATAGAAATTATTCATAATTTTACATAACGTGGGCGTTCGGACCTAGGAAGACCTCGCCAGCCTTCGACGTGTGCAGTATTTAATATAACTACCTTATCTCGAGGAATAAATTTAAAATTACTTTTCCCCCAATTTGAATGTGATGTGCCTAAATGACGTAGCATATTATAAAACATCTGAGGGATAAGATCAAAATACTCATCAAATAACGTAGGACAGAAAGACATTAATGTAGTTTGGTATGTAGTCGAATCATTCGGCTCTAGAATCCAAACATACTTCCCATTAACTGCTTCGTCGTACTCGATAAGATTAAATGTATCAGATAATTGATATCTTCCAGCTATTTTAAATATTCTTCTTCCGATTAAATTATTTGTTTTAATAAGTTTCATCGCTTCATATAATATCATTGCTTCACCTAAACTTTTTGATCCAAAATTATTAGTAATCTCGGAAAACAATGAAGGATCTAAATATTTTTGAATATCTACCAGATTGCCAATTTCTTTCTGTTGTGCAACAGTCGGCAAGTTGATCGAATTGTCAACAAATATGATCTTAGAATTAGGAACTTTTCTATGTATTGATTTAATAGTATTAATTGTTTCGTTATATCTTTCACTAGTGTCGCAAATTGTAGTCGACGCATTAATTGTAGATAGGATGATAAAGGTATAAAAATCGTTCATTTAAATTTCTTTGCAATAATAGATTCTTCTAGCCCTAAGTTTCTTGCTAACTGCTTAATATCTTCTTCGGTATTAATTTTGGCCAATAATTCAATGTCGACTCGTTTCATAGTAGGATATGTTTCTTCTAAAAACCTAACTTTTTTATTTATAGACCCTTTTGTAATTCCAATCCATTTATGAAAGTAAATGTTTTCTCCATTATAACTACACATACATAGCAATATCCACATGAGTTTTGGGTAATCTTGAAGCGTATTCCAATGTTTGTTACAATACTCATTTACTGTCAACACATAGTGTTCTTGAATTGCCTTAGGTTGATTTTTAACATTACTGATATATCGATTAAGTATGAAAAATTCTTTCTTTAACGACTTTTGATTTTCTTCATCCATAGCATCCCACAATTCTCGAATATTTTGATCAACTGCTTGCAATTTTTCTTTTAATTCTACTTTTTCAGACATTAGAAAAGCCTATCTAAATAAATGATTTCACTTTGCCTTGATATTTCCTTTACAAAGTATGCACATAACGGAGCCAACCCTTGCGTAATCGGGGTAGCAAGTAATTGTCCGTTTTTCATTTTAGGAAAATACCATTTAACATCATTGTAAAAGTTTACTACCTCTATGCGTTTAAATTCAAGTCTAAATGAGCTCAAAGGATTAAAAAGTAGTGCTTCGAACCCTCTGTCATTTAAACTAGTTAATGGTAGAATTTCTATATCATTTCCTGTGGAACTATCGCCTACTGCAATACACCAATCGATTGGCATAATGACTTCGTGTTCTCCAATTTTAAGGACCATTGCAGGACTATTGAATGATTCTAAAAATATTAGTGGCACAAAAAAGAAATCTGGATCTTTGGAATCGCTGTTGTCCAACACTGCAAATCTAGTGTTTTCGTCTACTTCTTCGGGTAGATTATTTAATGAGAATGGTTCGTTGTCTAATGTTAAAATGTGAATAATAGCCTCCTGAATAATTTCTATTTGGTCCAGTCAATTTTTTGTAGTGTAAACGGATATTTTGCGTCTTTATAGTAACGCTTTCTTTCTGTTAAATGTTTTTTAGCAAACCTACAAGTGCTAGCAATATCCCAAACATTTGCAAAGTCTTTATCGTCTGCTTTTCTGATTCCTCTTCCAATGCTTTGTATTACACGAACAAAACTCTTTCCAGGTTCAATGAGCACAAGGTTAAAAATACGAGGAATATTAATACCGACAGCAGCGACACCATATGTAGCAATCGAAATTTTACTGTCGTTCGTTTTAAAGTCGTCGTAGTCCTCCTTTCTATTTTTTCCTTTTACTTTACCGGAAATAAATGCAACATCTAAATCTTTTAAGTGTTCCTGTAGTTGCTCACCAGTATCGATTCGATTCACTAGTACAAGCGTATTCCCACTTTCTGAAATAGATCGCACTAGGGTCGAAATAAAAGTCATTCTATCATTATCGGTGACTAGATATTTGTTTTCATCCGCATACGATTTAAATTCTGGTAAATCGATCAACTGCATAATATTCACGTGCAATTTACTAAGAATTCCCATTTCTTGTAATTCGTGTGCCTTGATTCCTCCAACAACGGGTCCGATACTGGCAAAAATAGGTTCTGCCTCAAAATCGTTCTTTGGAATAGTTCCAGTTAGACCCCATCGAATACATGCATTAGAAATATTTTGTGTAAGTAGGGATTTTAATATCTCTGCCTTAGCTTGATGGCAATTTGATACAACTGCATCATTTGCAATATAGTTATGATCGGTTTCAATATGTAGATTATATACTTCTTCTGGCTTTTCGACTATTGTCTTTCTTATTAATTTCATATAGTTTTTCAATTTTTTGTTTCTTTATCAAAGTCATCTAAATTTGCTGGAATTCCGTTACTTAACAAGTATGCTTTATCAGCTACAATGAATTTATGTCAACTATCTCTAAATCATTAGTCAATTCGTCTGCTCTGACCCATCCTTTATCAGTTAAAAATTTATGATTTGCTGTAACTTTTATATATTGTCCATTATCAAATTCCAATTCTAGCATAGCTTCATGCATAGTATGGGTTAAATTTTTATGTATTTTGATAATAGTATCTTCTTTAAATACATTATGTTTTTCACACAGGTTAATTACTTTATCGCCTATCTTTAAATCTTTGATTTGGGTTTTTCCGGTTGGCGTTGTAATCATCGTATCGCCAGAGAAACACTCGTCTACAATAACAGTATTTACATCATCTAAAAATCCTGATAGTGTAAGTGCATAATCGTTGTCCCAATTCTTAGATTTCTTATCTAGAATATTTAGGCTTTGCCAGGTACAAATAGTATGAGTACGGCCGGTTTCTTTACGATCACCATAGTATACCCCAACATCTAATCCCACATTTTTAAAATCTTCTTCTGTTTGTGTAACGAGATCTTTGTTAGGTACAATAGTAACAGTTCTGCCATATTTTTCAGCACAGTGGGCAAGCGTGGCTGTCATAATAGTCTTTCCTGCTCCAGTTGCTACTTCTTGTAATGCCTGTGTATGATCAAAAAACCGATTTACAATTTCTACCTGATCATCTCTTAATGTAATAGGATGCCCCTCAAATCGATGTCCCTTTGGCCATACTTTATCCTTATCTGCCCAATAAGTAGTAGTAACAGGCTCGAACTCAATCTTACCAGTTTTTCTTAAATCAATTACTTCTTCAATGCCGATATGATTGTTGTATAAAATTTCTAGTATTCGTTCTAATTGACTTAGATATCCATTGCCCCCGAGGCCAAACAAACTAATCTTACCGTCCCATCTGCCAAGTTTAAATGCAGGACGATATCTAGCAGTTGGGTCCTCATATTTAAAGGTTGTTGCTAGTTTTTTTCGTATTTCTAACGACAATCCTTCAAATTTAATGTTGACTTCGTCTTTAATTATTAATTTAACCATCTGTTTTTAAATTCAAAAAGTCCCGGTTCTGTATCATAGGTTATTATTAGATCGCAACAAGTAGAGTATATTGCAGTTTTGCTATTCCTTAAATTAGTGTTAACTACAATAACGCTCATAGGTTTCCAATTGTTCCTGAGTATAAACTTTGGAAGTTTATTAGTTTCAACTCCTATAACTTGTGTATTCTTATCTAATATCGTATTATACTTTCTTTCTGCGACAATTTCATTAAATTGTTTACCGGTATCGTTGTTAGGTAACCTAAAATATATTCCCACGTTATTAATGTCAAAGTGTGTTAATACGTTAGACATTTCAACTATTTGAGCAGTTAACTTTTTTTGATTATGCGTGTCAAAAATTAATAATACCGGCAATCTTTTTAATTCAATAAGCGATTCAAACACATTATATAATGAATATTCGTCGCTATTGATCCAAATCTTAGTTTGATTACGATATGCAATTTGTTCTGTAAGTGTAGTTGGTTCTTTGTTATCTATATAATATTGATACCGGACGCTACGATCAGCAATAATATTTTGTGTTAGCGGAATATCTATACCTAAATCAGAAGTCAAATGCTTTTGAAAATTAGCATGGGATAGAGTATTAATACGATATTGATTTTTTATATTAATAATATCCCATGATTTAATAGTAACATAATATTCCATTATCGTGTCTTTGATAATAAAACCTAATCCGGATACAACATCAACTAGGGTTACTATGTTTAGTTCGGTTAGATCAGCAGAATATGTTTTACTATTAGGATCGGCGACGAATCCTTCGAGCTTTCCATCCTTGAATCGTTCTTGCAATGCTTTTCGTATTGACGCAGAATATCCAAATTCTAATACAATTTGATTATGTTCGTTATTTGACGAGAGGTACATCTTTCTTGTATCGTCAACTGGCCTAAACTGTTTTGACCAATCGGGTTGAGCTAGATGAGATTGTTCAATATTAAAAATTGAATTATTTTCTCGAAGTAACCTTAATAACAACCGACCTTGATTTTCAGTAATAAAAGAAGTATTCGATACCGCTTTCAAAAGACTTTTGAAAATCTTAAGGTCTCTATGAGAAATCTGTGTTTCGTCTATCAATTTCATCTTATCGATAAACAGTTCGTCAATATACTTCATATGTTTAATTATAAAGAATTATTCTTATCTTGTCAAGTACAACTTATAAAAGTTTCTTCTTCCAAATTTCGATTGTTCGATCTAATCCTTCATTCAATTCAACTGTCGGTTTCCATCCTAAAATCCGTTCAGCTTTTGCAGGAATTGAATTTAATACATAAATCTCACCGACTCGAAATGGTTTACGACCCCAATTAATTGTACCAGTCCAGTTTAACTTCTGTGCAATAATATCGACTAGTGTTTTAATGCTAAGTGCATTTGCTGGTCCTGTGCAAAAAATCTCTTGTCTTGCAAGATTGCTTTTTTCGAGAACAGTCTCGTATAAACTTAACAAATCGTCGATCCATAAAAAGTTTCTATAAGGTTTATCATACCCGATATTAATTTCGGTTGGATTTTTTAACATTTGGGTGATAACTTGTTCTACTACAAAGAAATCGTTATCGGACCGCCCGTATGTATTAGTTTGTCTAAAAATACAATATGGGAAGTTATAAGCACGGCCTGCATATTCTAAATACAATTCACATCCAACCTTTGCTACAGCATATGGTGCATTAGGATGTTGCTTAGTTTCTTCGTCGAATACAGGAAGAGTAAATTCTTCCCCATCACGAATCAAATCACTTTCCGGTTGCCAGCCATAGGTTTCCATAGTTGAACTAAACACAAAAAGTTTTAAGTTCGTTAGTTGTCTAGCAGCTTCGACAATATTTACTGTGCCTACATAATTTACAGAGCTAAATGATGACTGCTCATAAAAGCTCTTTTCGACTTCGGTTCTTGCTGCAAGGTGAATAATATAATCAGGATTGATATATTGCAAACGAGCATTAATAGTCGGCTCATCTAGCAAATCACAATCTAAATCAAAAATTTCGTATTTGTTTTCTAATCTAGATTTTAAATTAGATCCAATAAACCCGCTTAATCCCGTAATTAAAACTTTTTCCATGAATACCTCTTATAAAGTTGCATCCTCCATACCAGCAACACGTAACTTAATAATGTTAGTTATCTGCCATTGTTTTTGATCAAGTGCTTTGGTAATTCCTAACCATCGATTTCTAAGCAAAGCAAATTCGTTAATTATGATTTCATAGTCAACTACTTCTGATTCACCATCTACAAATTTTTCGCAATCTCGAGAACTCAGTGCCCTCTGATAATTTTCGAGATATTTGCGAAAATTTTTACTTCTCAATCGGCGAAGTTCGATGTTAAGGTGCTCTAAGATAGCCTCTATTTCTTGTAGTTGATTAAATCTATGTTCTACAATTCCTGGCATATTGGCCGAGGCCCGTTCTATATTACCCGTTATACAGCATTCATCTTTTGCATGCTCTAACTGGGCATAAAAATAGTCCATGGCGTCGGCAATATTAGATATATCCAGAGATACCTTAGTATACCATCCCATTAAAAATCTAACTCCTCTCGATCAGCATCATCTTCTAAATAATACTCAATTGCTTGATCGAGTGTATGCTCAACGCCCATTGCTTGTTGTAATGTTCTATCTGTAACACCATTATCAAGTAACACTTCTATATACCTTTCTGCAACGGAATCGAGTTGCTTCTTATCAATATAATCCGCAAATAATAGCCATAGTTCACCAATTTGAGTTTCATTCAACATTATCTTCCTTCTCCTCAAGAGTTTCTTCTAATTTAATAGGTGTGATATGGAAATTCTCCATTATCATATCTAATTTATCATCTTTCCACTCTTTTCGGTATAAAAGCGTCTCTTCTTGTGTCACTGGATGCACGTACTTTAATCTGTTACCTTGTTGATTAAGTAATCTTACCTTTTCAAACAAGTCAACAAGACCGCTATACGGGTTCATGCCTGTAGTATAAGGAATCTTAATTTGCAAACTCTCAAAAGGTTTTGCATATCGGGTTTTCATAATCTTACATGCTGCACGGATACCATTTACTTCGCTAGTTTTGTTACCGTCTTCGTCTTCTTTGAGTTTTAACTTCTTCATTGCAACTACAATAGAACTTGCATAGATAAAGCCTTGCCCACCTGATATTTTGTCATCTGGGTCAAACATATCTTGACTTGCATAACTATGATTAGTTGCTACAAGACCTACATTATATGACCCGAACATATTAACACAGTTTCTAACAAGGGCAGTCAATGCTTTGGGCTTCCTGCCCATGTCACCTTTTAGATCTCCAGCTTCAAATTGGTTAATATCGGTCGGAGTTAGTAACATCCCTAATGAATCGATTACAAATAAGACCTTAGGCTTGTCTTCCATTGTCTTGTATTCTTTCATAAACTCACTTATTGTCTTAGCAACATCATCGATCATTGCCATATTAAGTTTAAGGAGTTTTTCTTCGCTTGTATCAACACCTAACGCACGTAGCCAAGATTCGTCAAGTGCGTTTTCACTGTCAACTAAGATAACATAAATGCCTTGTTGTTGTGCGTGTTTTACAATATTTCCCGAGCAAATGTAACTCTTACCTGCGCCCGAGTCGCCCGCAAAAACTGTTACCTTACCAAGTGGAATACCTTTGTTAAAGTCATTACTAATAAGATAATTTAATGCGTAATTTCCAGTGCTGACCCAATCTGTTGGGTCATTAAATCCTACACCGAGTCCGTCGATAGACTTGGTTAATGTTTTCCTAAATTTACTTAGGTCAAAAGGTCTCGTTGCCATAATTCCTCCTATGTAGAAAACTCGGGCGTACAATTAAATTGTAGAGGCCCGGGCTGTATTAGTTTTGAGCGTTACGCGATCTGATCATCTGTAGGATATCTTGCGCTCTGCTATCGCCAGATGCTGCATCAGCTACGTTAACATTCTTAACTGGTGCTACTGGCGCCAGTTCTTCATCGTAGTCATCTTGCACCTTGGGAGTTGCGGTCTTTACAGGATCCCCAGTTGATTGTGATATGCCGGCTGGCTTAAAGTATTGACCCCAGCGTTCTACGTCAAAGGATTCGCCATCAACACTTGCTTCAAACATTTCCTTCATTACTTTGATTTCAACTTCTGTTGGCTTCTTAGGTAAGAAGTCTGAAAGATTGTGAAGTCCATACTGCTTAACTGCTGCTTGTTCCACATCACTAAGCGGACGTTCGCGGCGCGACCATGTTGAAGTGGAATAGTCTGCATATCCGCCCTTACTACCTTTCTTCATTCGGAAATCGACGCCGTGAATAGGGTCAATTGGAAGGTCTTCAAGTTCTGGATCCAATAATGCTGAATGGATTAACTTAAAAATTTGAGGCCCGATGATGAATCTACGGATCGGATTCTCTGGGGTTTCCTTTTCCCCTAATCCGTCTTCAGTTACAAAACCTTGGAAGATATACGAACGCTTCTTCCAATACTTGCGACCCATATCCTGGAGCGCATCATCTTTAAACCAGCCACGAACTTCACTAAGAATTGGACAAGTTTCGCCATACATTTCAACACAAGGCACTTGTACAATAGTCGATTTAGTTTCTGATTCACCTTTAATTCCAGCAAAAGGCAATTTGATCATTGCTCTTTCTACCCAGAAAAAAATGTTCTTATCGTCGCCGTCGGGTAAAAAACGAAATACGGATTCACCGCCTTCCTTGATGTTCCAAAATGGATAAATTGAGTTATCCCCGCCTGATCGATTATTATCTGTGTTGCGGGTTTCTGCCTCTTTTAATTTTGCTCTAATTTCTGCTAAAGTTGCCATAATTATTCTCCTGTTTATGCCTTTTATTATATGTGCCTTAGTCTTATTTAAGAACCGCTCTTAAATAAGAAACGCATACAATATTCTATTATTGTATGCGTTTTTATTTAGTTTTTCAAGTATTATGAGTACTTAAATCTGTTTTAAGATGGTGAACTTACTTATGATTAATTAATGTCTTGATTCTATCTAATTCGGTAGATTCGTTCATTCTCGATGCTGCATCTGTATATATTTTTGCTCTTGCAGGATCGCCCGATTTTGTGAATTCAGCTGCTTTGGCTAATAACTCTTGTTTTGCAGTATTAGGTGTAGCAGGTGCATACGGGTTAGGAATGCCTACTGCTGCGGCAGCATCTTTACTAAAGTCTTGCTTTGCCGATTTGCCTTGTTGATAGTTTTGTGGTACAGGCTGATTTGGATCGGTTTCGCCTGGCGATTGCCCGTACATTTGCTTATATGCTTGTTGGTATGCTGCTTGGGTTTTCGGTCCAAACTTTCCATCGGCTGTAATTGGATATCCCATAGATGCAAGTTTTTGTTGAATTTCTTGCACTTCTTCTGGACTAGTGTAACCGTATTGGGCACCAAGATCCTTAAATGCTGTGTTTGCTTTCGCAGGTGCTTTCGCAGGTGCTTTCGCAGGTGTCCCCGGTTGACCTGCTTGTGGAGTTACCGGTGGGGTTTTTGCACCAGGTTGTTGTGTTTTCGGAACTCTATATTTTTCAAATTCTGCCGGGCTCAACGGGCCGTGTGCCTTAGATTGAATAACTTCCGGTGCGTTGTCGTTGCCTGTTGCCCAATCCCACGCATTTGCAATACCCTGACCAATTTTACCGGTAACATTGCTAACTGCTGGAATCTGGTTCAGTGCCTGTCCTGCTTCATATCCTCCACCTAACGCCGCTGCGGCGGGAGCAACTTTTGACATCATTGATGCCGGGTTAGTTGTAGATGCTATCGTTCTTGGTAATTTTCCTCGTAAATCGGCACTACTACCGCTTCCTATAACTTTTTCTGCTTCGTTTATTACTTCGATGTACTCGCGTAGTGTTTTCATTATTTTAATCCTGATAGTCTAATGATAGATTCCATTTCTTCATTAAAATGTAATCCAGTAATTTCATCCATAATTTCACCTAAATGTTGATCTCTAGGATCTTTATTATGGGTATGTGAAAGAGGAGATGCATCGGGCACTGACGTTTCGGCAGCGGGCAGTGTGCTCGGATCTTTCTTCTCGATAAACTTTAATACGTTAATTAAATCTTCAGGAGATGAATTGGGAAATGCGCCATCTTCAAATTCTTTCTTTATCTTGATTTTAATTCTTTCGCCGCCTAATGGGAAATTTTTATGTTCTCTGTTATAAAAACCAGAAACATATTTTAACATTTCATTTAATCCGTCTTCACTAAAACTCTCTGCCATAGGAGGCATTGCAGCAGGTGCCTGTGGAGTAGCCATTCCTTGTGGTGCAACAGGGGGTGCTTCGGCAGGAATCGGTACAGGTTCGGGAGCTGGTTCTGTTTTAGGTTGTGCCGGCTCTTCTTCTGGCTCTTCCGGTTCTGCACCATTGAAATCTAATCGATCAGCAATTGTAGGGTCAGTGTCTGTAATGTATTGTTGTATCAACGGACGAACATCTAAGTCGGGATCAATATGCTGTAAATCTTCTAAGAAGTCTGGGTCATCAATAATACCTTTTAAACTTTCAATGGCATTGACTCCGTCTGGCCCACCTTTAAGTTCCTTTTCCATTATTTGATTTAGAGTCTCAATTGCATCCGTTTGTTCTAATCTATTAAGGCTGAACAACGGGCCTTTATCAGAATTATCATCTACATCAATTGCTTCCATAAATGATTCAAATTCAGCAATAGGATCAAATCCTTCGTTCTTTTTCGAACCACACATACAAGGTCTTTTTCCAGTAACGGGACATAACTTACCTTCTTCATCTAATAGATCGTCAGCATTAAGTTCTTTAACTGGAATATCTGACTCATCAATAAACTTGTAAATGAATGGAAATGCTGCTTTTAATTCTTCATTAAAAGTGCGAATAGTCAAACGGTCGACAAGATCATTTATAATGTCTTCTGGGAGGACCTGTTCGGCTGATTCTTTATATGATTCAATAAAGGATTCATAGAAGGTTGGCTTTTGTAAGTTATGTATTTCTTTTTTAAGCTCGTCAATACGTCCTGAAAGTTTATTAGTAATGCCGCTCATTGTTTCTGCAACCATTGGAGTACGACCAACAAACCCTTTAAATTTACGTAGTTGTGCAAGTTCTTCACTCAACCCTGTAATATACTTGCCAACTGAGTCGTACGGATTTCCACCGTGCTTTAAATGCTCTGCTAATGCTCGAGCACCATTTAAATGTTTGAACGGATATCTAAATCTTTCGCCTAATGCATTTTCAACATAAATGTTTTCAATATGCATTGTGCGGCCTGCTGGCAGGTCCGGATTAACTGGTTGGCTATGCTTAATAATTAGCCTTGCTTCGCCTAAGTCTTGGTAACTAATTTTAGTTGTGCCGAATAATTTACTTTCCATAACCGGGTATTCCTTACGTTTTGCTTGAAATTGATAATCTCTTTTATCTAAGTTACTTTTACCTATGTTTTGAATATCAAAATTTAGTAGTCGATCTTTTGCAAATTGTCTAAATGATCTAATAAATTTAAATGCACCATGCCGAGTAGAATCATCGGCATCGTTAGTAATATCACCACTGACTTGAATAATTAGACCATCATCTGAATCAAGTGTAACAGTAATAGTGCCTAACGGTTGACTATTTTCTTCATATTCAAATTCAAAGAATCTAGCCCTAGGGATATCTTCTTTTTTACTTAATACATTCGCATTTTCATCGCCGATTTTAATAGCAGGAAAACGGGTTTGTATTTTACCGTATAATTCTTTAGCAATTTTATCTAAATTAGCGTCCATGTTATATTTATCAGATACCTGTTGAAACAAATATTGGTAGGGGAGCTTCCCAGTCATCGTCAAAATGATTACCTACGCTAAGTTTTTCGAAAACTAACGGGTCCCATTCTGCTAACGTTACACTCATCCTAATTATTAATAATGTGGCAGAAACAAGGTCATCGTGTTCTCCTAATTTTGCCTTAAATGATACTCCGTGCGCAATAAAATTCTTTAATTCACTTATTAATGATTTACTTTTAACAACCATCTTGTCTTCTTCAATTAGAAATTTTAATCGAGAACATGCTGAAATTTTACTCCCATGTGTTGTATTAAATCCTTTTCTAAACCTGCGGACATGCCCTTTTTTCATCGGCTCGCATAAGAATAATCCCGGAAACGTATCTTCACCTAAATCCGAAACAACAACTAATCCTGCCTCGCCCACTGTATTATTTTCAATCGACCAATAAATGTTATTACTAATGTCTGGGCCTAGTTCTGATTGAATGTATTGCAATATATCTCGAAGCATTTTTATTTGGCCTTGGATCGGGGTGATATTATGCTGCCACTCTCCTACCTGGATCATACTAGGCAATTCAAAAACCTGTATTCCTGCAAAGTCCCCACCTGTACCTAAACTCGGGTCCAATGATACCAGGTAAATGTTTCCCGGTTCGATTTTCTTATACCATCGAACTTGCCCAACTTTAAATATCGGATCTTTACCAACAAGTTCCGATAGTTTAATACTGTTAACTAATGTTTCATCGTATACTAAAAATTCGCAATTCTTTACTAGAACTCCGTTTGCATAATATCTATGATTTTTTTCAACTTTATACAAATCGTACACAGGCTCTGAATCAGCAAGATCGATCGATACAACTTCATCTAAAGCATTTTCTACTAATATCTGTTGCCCTGATGTTAACTTACCGGCTTCGATCGTATCATAATCAGGGAGATATAATTTGTGATCTGGGGTGCAGGTTAATGTGTGTTGTTGCGTATGTAGTTTTATTGTATTTTTGACGCCTTTTAATAATATGCCTTCAAAATCACTCCAACCGGAGTCTGTTAATACCTGTAATCCTAATTTATTTTTTAATAATTCGTCCACGTAGAAACTCCTCTGGTTGTTCGTCTTTTTTATATTGCTGGTTAATTGTTCTGTTATTATACCAGACTAAACTAACTCAATAATCTAACAATATCACCCATTGAGAGTTTTTCGATTTTCCCTGAAGGCCATTTTATAGTTACAACAGCATCATAAGTAAGACACCCGTATTCGCGTCTAAACTTCTCCTCACCAATGCGTCCAAGCTCTGCTTGCCGCCATGTGTCGTTACGATCAGGATGCTCGTTCCACTCTGCTCTAAACCCATAAAATCCGTTAATACCTTTGCTGTCTTCGCGTTCGTTACCAAATTCGTCAAACTTATTTTGGCTTTCTTTCCAAAGTTGTGCAAATGTATCTTCATCTGAATTCGGTGTAGATGTGATAATTGCCCGGCCACCTGTTGCTAAAGTAGGCGAAATGGATGTCCAGAATTCTTCTGCGATATTTGGCTGAACAAACGCGAACTCATCGCAATTTTTTGTAATGAAACAATCATTCACGATAAATTGATGTTTCTCATTATCAACTTCAACAATGTCATATACTGTGGTTTTAACGTTTTCTGTAATTTCACTGATTTGTTGACTACCATTAACTGTATCAATACTATCACCAACAGATAACTCTTGTAATTTTACTTTAATGTTATTGTCAAAAAAATAGTGCCCGGGTGTACTAGATATCTTTTCACCACTGACCAATGTTAATGTGTGTGTTGTTTTTGATTCAGCTTGTGTAAGACCTCTGAAATCACACCAACCAGATGGGGTTAAGATTTCATATTCAGTATTTTCAACAAACATAATATATCCCCCACATCACTCAAAAATATTCGTAGGATTATACAATCTAGTGTATAATTCCTTTAGTGTGATATCTTCTTCAACTAACGTAGTTTTATTCCTAATTCTAACAACAGTTGTTTCTCCATCTAAACAGTATAATAACGAAATAGACATACCGCGTCCAGTATTTCCTGTAGTAGTAGCACTTACGATACGTGAACCATTATCAAATTCAATCGATCCTTTATTGTAACTCACAACACCTGCACGAATATAATCCGGACACAATTCGTATCCATATCTAATACGTTGCATAATTTCTTGGGCACCGGTATATTTGTGGGCTGCTACAAGAATTGTTTGGTCTGGATGAAACATCGCAAACCAAAGTAAATAAGCACTAGCACATGTCGTTTTACCGCTCTGTCTCGGTAACATATTAATATTAAATCGATGATTATGGTAACTACTCATTAGTCGTACTTGATAATCAAACGGTTCGAATAATAGTTTGCCTTTTACCGCATGTTGGATATAAAAAAAGCGTTTTGCAAAATGTAAGTATCCAATTTCTGGATCCATACATGCAGCAAAGTCAAGAACTTGCTGATCTGAATATTGTTGTTTTATATGGGCCTTTTTAGTCAAGACTCCATCTAATGATTTACTAGCCATAGTGTTATTTAAAAGAAAAACGGGCAAAATTGCCCGTTTTTGAACTAAGTTACGCCAACGACTGCGTTCTGTTAATAATCATTATCCGGTGGGTCTAATTTTTCTGACCACTGCTTTTCAAAATGATCTGATGCTATATTATAAACTTTGTCAAGCCACTGTTTGTTTACTGATTTTAAATCAATCGGAAGAGTGTAATCGTCAGTATGTTCGTCATAAAGTGTGATACTATTAATTGTAAAATCATCGCGTTCCATCGATGCATCAATCAATGCATATACAGTTTGTCCAGCTGGTACACCTAATTTTGGTAAATCATGCGGTGCCGGGATAGCAACTTCATCGGCTTCTTCGTTACCATATCCATAAAAATGATCATAGAAATCATAGTAACTCGGCTCTGGCTCTGGACTACGGCCACCCCATGTTTGAGGATCACCATAACCATATTGAGTAAAATTATTTTCAGTCATTCGTGTTTTTACTTCTGCATAATGTTTTGATAATTTCTCAGCAATTGCTGATTCACTAACATTCCAAGGATTTCCGCCGCCTGCTTGTTTAAGTGCTTCTTTACCCTTACTCGCTAAGTCGTCGCCTAGGTCAGTAATTGCTGCAATAGATTTAATACGAACATCTGGTCTGTTTGCATAATCTTCTTCTTCTTCTGGTTCTTCATCGAGCGATTCTTCTTCAGGACTAAACTTCATGCTTTCGTCTTCTTCAGGTTCATCAAGCATCTCCGGTTCTACATGATCAGGTTGTCCGATAATAATTTCATCGTCACCATGTGGTTCGTGTTGCGGCATCGGTTCGTGATCATTATCAGGAACAGCATCCTCAATATTACGTAGAATATTCATTAAGTCTCGGATGCCGCCCGACCCTTGTCCACTCATTGTAACATTCATGCTAACAGAATCTTGCTGTTTAGGAGACATAGAATTCATTTCGCCGCATTCGCCCATTGGCCCACATTCTTCAATTCCTTTCTCAACGATCGGAGATGACGGTGGTGCCGAAATGGCTTGGGGCATCATATTGCCTTGCGACAGTCCCTCATCAAGATTTTTAATTTTTTTGTATAGATCTAAAAAGTTCATTATTTTATCCTTGTTGCTGGGTCAGGATTACCAATCTTCGAAAAGATAGTAGTATTATTCTGTGTTACGTTATTTGCAGCCGGCCCGTTAGTTCTAGGACCACTTTTTGCTAATAGTTGATCGTTTACACCAGTGTATTGCTCAAGTTCATGTTTAGTTTTGTTAAGTTCTTTTAACAAACCCATTTTTTGGTTATCGCCAACTAAATCTTGATTATTACTGGCAGGGTAGTCTAAATTTAAAAGAGCATCTTTAGAAATTTCATCGTGTTGATGATTAAGTTCGGTTTCTTCTTCTTCTTTTAAGTTACGAATTTTAACGCAGCAAGGAGTTAAACCTAATTGATTTGCAACTAATTCACGGAGTTGTGTACTAATTGCAGGATAACACAGCGCCACATCATAAATAGTTACCCCGATGTTTTTCTTCTCGGGAAAATCAATTTGTACTTCTTGAATCGGTATACTTTTTCCTTCTGTGCAAGATTCTACTTTAAATTGTGCTAACGCATTTTTAATACCGTCACAATGCCCTTTACCGTGATCACCTGCAATTTTAACCTTGAACTCGTAAGATTTTTTGCTTTCTGTTAAATATTCTTTGTATGTTTTCATGACATGGTTCCAATACTATATTTATTTCATATTCTTTAATTTTTCTAATAGACTATTGCGATCAGTAACAATAAAGCCTTCGCCATTAATATCAATTCCGCTATCTGCACTTTGTGCATCTTGGTCTAACTTAGCTTTTTTAAGTTGTAATTCGATCATTTTTAATTTTTTATCGATCTTTGCAGCCTTGGCATCAATAGCGTTTTTAAGCATTGAGCCTGCAACTTCAAAAATTCTTCCGCTATACCGAGCTTCTACATTCATGCCTAGATCCATTAAATCGTCGTATGCATCGGTTGCTCGCTGTGCCAGTGCGTCGAATTCTGAATCACTCACATCCCCCAACCCTTTAACTTGAGGTAATGACGCAGAAATTTTGTCAAATTCTGCTATATCTCTAAAGAAAGGGTCAGGATCTATTTTTATAATAGTAGACTGCTTGTTTTCTTCCGTTTCAATAATTTCTTTAGTTTCGGGTAGGTTTAGTAACTCTTCTAACTTCTTTGTCATAACTTTACTTATCTGCTGCCTTGGTGAAACAGATCATTTTCATTAACTACTCTAAATTTAATACCATTTTGTTTACACCAAATTTGTGCAGCAGCCCATTTTGCTTGATTCTTAATAAACTGCATTTGATTGGATTTATTTTTACCAACACGTTCCAGAATAGTTTGACTAGCGGGTTTTATTTCGATTAACTCAACAAGTATTTTCCCAGTTTTGTCTATATACTGAATAAAAAAATCAGGAATATAAATGGTATTACGTCCGGTCAACGGATCTCGATAAGGTATTGATATTGCTTCGCTTGCCCATTTTTGTATACTTTCATTTGTATCACAAAAATTCATAAAGTGCCATTCCCATGAACTTCTATATGTAGGCATCTTAGTACCTACATACTTCCCCGGGTTTTTTATTGTATATTTACCGCGGGCAAACTTACTCATACAACGATATTTCTAGTATCAAAGCTATTAGTTAATGGGTTAATTCTATATCCAAGTACGCTAGTATTTTCTCTATATGCGTTAAGAATTTGTGCAACAACTTGACTTAATTCTACGTCAGATAATGTTTTTAATGTATCGATTAATTGAAATACATTCACATTATCTGCACGGGATTGATTCAATAAGACAATTGAAACACTTCTGGAACTTTGCAAATCGAAACCATTTTTTAAAAAGAATCCAACTGTTGCGTCAATTTCTACCGCAGGAAAACTAACATGATGTTGATAAAACTTATCAAAAAATTGTCTTACATCAGATGTTGGCGGTTCGGTGATTGGTAAATTAGTATTCATTATTGATTAAGATTAACTATAGTTGCTACAGTAGTATTACTAGGTGTTTGACTGGATGGAAAAACTATCCCTTGTAATCCACTTACTCCTTGGCCGGCTGACCCGGGTACGTTTGAAATAATTCCGGCTATTGTTCCGGTAGGTAAAGGAGATTTTGTATTTTGGTAGGTATTTATTGTAGTATTAATATTATTAGCCGCCAATGAAGCATTTGGTTGCGCAACAAATGTCGGACTGCTTGTTTGTGTTACTAACCCGGTTAACGGTGACGGTGTAAGATCATAATGTGTCTCTGCGAATCCGATTGGCTGACCTCCGCCAATCGGGCCAACGTTATATGAAACTGCCTCGTATGCAATGTCCATAGTATTATCGTGTATCGCATTATCGTAATAACTTACTTTATTATGATTCCATTTTGTAATTATGGGATTATGTAACGTATACGAAACATATTCATGTCTAGCCATCTGGTAAATTTTTATAGAATTAAAAAAAG
>JGI24890J29729_1000221_pt1 | contig 43226 bp, 49 predicted proteins | sample FreactcultureFD7_FD_29729 | JGI IMG/M metagenome (IMG submission 29729)
GCACCTGCGCGTCAGCGTCGTCACCGGCAACATCAAAGAGCGCGAGCGCGCCCTGCGCGTCCCCGCCGATATCTACACGACGAACTACGAGCAACTGCAGTGGCTGGTCGGCGAGTGCATCGACAACTGGCCGTTCAAGACCGTCGTGGCGGACGAGAGCACGCGCCTGAAGAGCTTCCGGTTGCGGCAGGGGTCGCGCCGGGCCAAGGCGCTGTCGCGCGTGGCGCACACCGACATCGACCGCTTCATCCTGCTGACCGGCACGCCGTCACCAAATGGTTTAAACGACCTGTGGGGGCAGACGTGGTTCATCGACAAGGGCGAGCGTCTAGGGCGCACGTTCGGGGCGTTCGAGGCGCGCTGGTTCACCAAGGGCTGGGACGGCTATAGTCTGAAGCCCACCCAGTCGGCGCAGCGGGAGATCGAGGACAGGCTGCGTGACGTGTGCCTGACTGTCACAGGGCTGCCGGTCGAGGAGCCCATAGTCAACAACCTGTACGTCAATCTGCCGAAGGACGCCCGCACCCTGTACGACGACATGGAACGGGAGATGTTCATTGAGATCGAGGAGCACGGCATCGAGGCGCTGAACGCCGCCGCCAAGACGATGAAGCTCCTGCAGATCGCCAACGGCGCAGCCTACGTCGATGACCAGCAGCATTGGAGGGAAGTCCATGACGCTAAGATCGAAGCTCTGGAGAGCGTTATCGAGGAGGCGTCCGGGGCGTCGGTCCTGGTTGCCTATCATTTCAAAAGTGACCTCGAACGGCTCCGTGCTGCTTTCCCTTCAGCAAGGACACTGGATAGTGAGCCTTCAACGATCCGGGAGTGGAACGAAGGGCGGATACCGATCCTACTCGCTCACCCTGCATCGGCAGGGCACGGCCTGAACCTCGCCAAGGGCGGCAACATCCTTGCCTTCTTCAGCTTGAACTGGTCGCTGGAGAACTACATGCAAATCATCGAGCGGGTAGGCCCGATGCGGCAGAAGCAGGAAGGCTTGGACCGCCCGGTCTTCATCCATCACATCATGGCGCGCAACACCGTCGATGACATGGTCCTGGAGCGCCTCCGGTCCAAGCGATCGGTTCAGGAAATCCTTCTGGAAGCCATGAAAAGGAGAGAGCGATGAATTACCCACTTAAGCCGACGTTCATCCAGCTGCCCGATATGACAAAGCCCCGGAACCCCGAGGCGCGTAACCGGACGGCCCTCATCAAGTACGCCCAGATGCGGTCGAAGGCGGATACGCTTCTTCGGAAGTTCTCTTGGGAGGAGAAATGAAGCACCTACTGTCCATAGGCCACGGCCTTCTCATCGCCGCGATAGGGTCCATCTTGATATGGACTCTCGTATTCGGTGTCGCGTTCGTAGTTTTCCTACTTACGCGGAAGTAGGCCGCGCCTTCGGCTTACGCCGCAAGAACGCCAGATACTCCGCCGCAAAAGCCGGATCGTAGAAGTGTTTGACGAGTTCCGGGTCCGTGTCTTCGCGGCGCGGGTCGATGACCAGCGCCACCGCAGGCGAGATGTGGCGGTCAAGGAAGCCCAGGGTGTCGGCGTAGTCGTCGATGATCTTGAAGCTGGCGACCTGATAGCAGAACGTCATGCGCCCCGTCATGGGGTCGCGTTCCGTGCTGTCGCCGGAGACGTGCGTGTGTCCGCCCGCCAGGATGGTGTCGCGCACACCCATGCGGGCGGCGCGCTTCAGGGCGTGGACCTCGTTCCACATAGAGCGACCGGGCCAGGAGTGCCGGGCGTGGATCGTGACCTCCCGGCCATTGGGGCAGCGGTACGCCACGCGCAGGCTGTCGTTGCGGTGCAGGACGCCATGCTCGTTCATGATCATCGCCAGCAGGTCTGACGAGCCGGACCACTTGTCGTGATTGCCGCCGATGGAGGCGTCCAGGTGATCGCCGATCTGGTCCATGTAGTGCTGGAGCAGAATCCAGCCTTCGGGGGCCGGTGTCTCGGACGCCCCGTAGAGGTGCGCCAGCGGCTTGGCCCAGTTGTCGAGCATGTCGCCCAGCGACCAGCCGGTGATGTGCTTGCTCCGATCCAGGTAGCCGATCCAGTGCTCGAAGAGTTCGAGGCTTGTTCCCGGACTATCGAGATGCTCGTCGCCTAACAGCACGATCACGAAAGGCCCGTTGTCGGGCCGATGTATGACGGACAGGCGGGACGGGCTGGCGCTCTTGACGCGCTCGAACTCAGCCTTGCGGGCGGCTACGATCTCGGCTCCGGGACGCCAGCGCGCGGGCACCGGCGTAGCGTTTCTGGGCTCCATTAGCCCTGCTTTCTCAGCTTTTTCGAGGCGATGGCGAAGCGTGCGGGGGGTGAGGTCCAACTGCTTGGCAGTTCGGCTCACATTTCCGCCGTTGTCCGCGAACGCTTTGACGGTGTCCTTCAGTATCTTCGGCGTCAGCCGATAGGACTGCCCTGATTTGTAAACCACGCGCACGCTCCTCTTGAAGCGCCCAACCGCTTCGTTGAACCTTTAGCCGTCGTCGCCATCCGATCGTTCGATCGTCCCTGGCGCAGGGCGCTCCGTGGGGCGCTTCACAATCGGGTTCCCTATGAACTCGCACCACGCCATTCGCTTGGCGATGTATGCCTGCTCTAGCTGACGCCAGTACGGCGACAGGGCTACGACAGCCCATCTTTCAATCGGGGTCGGCTCCATCTAGGTGGCCAGCCCGTACTTCTCGACCAGACCGCCGCGCGCCTTGTTCAAGTGCGGGTCGTTCGGATCGAAAGTGCCACGGTTCATGGTGGACTTGAGTTGCGCGGGGCTGAAAACAGCAAACTCTTTCGACCCGTTTGGATGAGTGAAAACTACCCCGTCGTGTCCGGCGTTCTTAAGCTGATCCGTGAACTCGCGGAGCGTGTCATCATCGGCATACCGCAGGGCCTCCCTATCCGAAGCGGTTGCCATATACGGATTTTTCAGGCTGGGATGCAGCGGCATTATATTTGGCGCGGCGCTTCCGGCTTTCTTGCTTGCGTAGAGGGCTGCAAGGAGAGCGTCAGGGGCCGTGTAGATGCCTTTTCCCAGCCACCCCTTATCATTCTGTGTCGGGTGTCCGAGCACGAAGCTCGGGATGTCCTCGCTGGTTCCGTGATACACAACGTCCGGCACGTCAGGGTGATTGCCTTCCAAGAACGACGCCCGGTTCGCCTCGATCTGCGCGGGCGTCAGATTGGCCATGAACTCCGGCAGACCATACTTCGCCGCGAGTTCCGCGCCCTGCGCCGCCTCTCTGGCTACGCCGCCCTCCAGGGCCTTGGCCGCCTCGCCTCCGAACGGCAGCAGCCCTGCCAGGACGCCCGTTCCGGCCACTGCGGCCATCTGCTCGTACTTCTGCGCGGTGCCGGGGTCGCCTTGAGCCCGAGCCTGGGCTGCGGCTTGGCGCATATGTGCGGCGTCAGACGCCGACATCACCGAGCCGACGCCCGGTATGGCAGACGCGAGGGTCTGAATTGGGTGCTCAATAGCGCCCTGCACGACGCTCGCGCCGAACCGCCCAACGTCGCCAGCCATCTGTCCCGGCGTGTGAGACGAGAGGTAACTGCCCACGTCGCCGGGGATGGCGGCTACGCCCTTCGCGAACGCGCCGGGGTCGCCCACCGCCGCCTGCAGCGTGTCCAGTTGGCGCTGCCAGAACCCGCGCTTGGGGCCGACCACCACGAGCGGATCAACCGTGGTCGTGTCGTCACCGTCATCGCCGCCGTCGACCGAGCCGCCTTCAGCCATGTGCCGCACGGCCAGCTTTTTCTTCAGCTTCTTGGCTGAGAGCAGATTCTCGCTGCCGTCGTGGTAGCGGATTTGGGCTTTCATCTTCTTGACGCCCAGCGCCGCGCCCACGGCGGCGTGAGTGTTGCCGTCGGCGATGTGCGCCTGCCCCTGACCGTTTACGTCGATGGTGATCGTCTTCGGCTTGAAACCCCGGCGCTTCGACTTCGCCATGATGCGGTCGTACTTCGGGTTACCCGGCTCGCGGTCCTCGCGGTGCTCGCCAGGGATCGCCCGGTGAACTAGCGCCGGGTCTACCTTGAAGGAGACGGTCTTGGTGACGTTGGCCATCGGCCTATTTGCCTTTCAGCACCTTGTTGGCCTTCGCCTTGATCTTCACGGCAAGCGCCTTCGACAGCTTCCCCTTCTCCACCATCTGCGTGGCGCGGGCCTTCGCATTGGCGGCGTGGGCTCGATCTGGGATGGGGTAACTGCGATCGGGACCAGCAAACTGGCTCTTCTTCAGCCCCTTGCGAACTTTGGCGGTGAGGATGCTCATCGTTTAAACCCCGTCAGTCTTGATCGGTGTCGGTGTCAGTGCTCTGCGGCAGATCGGAAGGCAGAGGCCCGTAGAACCGGCTGGACCCGATAGTCGTGCCCTGGTCCTCGCGCCCCTTGGCGAACGTAGGGATCAGGTTCGGGTACGTCTTAGGGTTACTGACGTGCAGCTTGGCCAGCGCCTCCGGCGCGTAGTAGTAGACCGCGCCGTTGGTGTTATCCGGCAGCTTACCGGCGATCGCCTGCTGGGCGAGTTGCAGAGCCTGCTGGTACTTGGGCGTTCCGGCGTAGTTCTTGACCAAGCTGTCGGGGTCTTTCCAGACGTTGTAGGCGCTCGGCGTCAGGATCGACGGCAAGTCCGGTCCGAACCGGCCCCGCTTCTGTCGGTTCAGAACGGTGTGGATAACGGCCTGCATCTCCGCCGGATTGTTGCTTGCCTCGCCCGCAGCGGTCAGGGCCAGCGCCTGCTCGGGGGGCAGATCAGAAACGGAACTACCGGCGCTCGGCGTATCAAACGAGAGGCCGACATCCTCGTTGCTCAGGGTCTGCTTCGGCGCAGCGGGCGTCGTTTCGTCCTTGCGATCCTCCGGCGGCGCGTTGGGCGCGGCGGAGACCATGCCAAGGGTGCGCCCGGTTAGCACTCCCAGGTTCACGGCGCGCCCGTACTGCGCGCTTCGTTGCGCTCCGTACGTGTCGATGAGGTGCTGGAGCACGTCGTCGGTCGCAGACGGGCTGATCGCCTCTTCCGTGACCCGCTGCGCTGTTCGGTCGGACATGGTCGACGGGAGCACATCGAGAGCGCGGCCAACACGCGGCGCAAGCCCCACCAGAGTCAGTCCGTGTGTAAACGGAGCCGCTGCCAAGGCCGCGACTTCGCCGACTGTAGCCAACGGGATTCTCGGGGGAGAGAACGCCACATCGGCCAGATCAGAAGCGGTCTGGTGCCTGTTGTAGAGCGCCTCCGCGCCGGTCTGTACGTTCCCGTACTCGTCTGGGAACAGCGCCGAGAGATTGTTCTGCGCGTTCAGGTTCCGGTTAGGCGTACCGATCATGTCCAGCGTGCTTACCGCGCCGTCCGTGCCCTTGGCGGCGGCGTCCAACAAGGATTGGCGCGCTGCAATCTGAGCGACGGATCGCTCGGTAGGCAACATGCGGGACAGCGCCGTGTTGAAAGTGGCGGCGTCGGTGTTGGCGAAGTTATCGCCCAGATCGTGGGCGGCCTGGAGACTGCGAGCCTGCTCCTGATTGCCCAACGCGGTTTCGAGGGGGGCCGCGTCGTCCGAGGTGAACAGTCGATCGGCCACCGGGGCTGCTGTGTACCGCAAATCCCGGTAGTTGCCGAGGTTAACAACGCCCGGCTCAGGCGCAAGAACGCGCTTTTGACCCGCCAGCTGAAGGCTACGGAAGAGGTCAGGGTCTACGGTGTCTCGGATCACGTCGAGGCTACGGGCCAAGTCGGGTCGCTGCGTAATCGGCGACCCAGGCTTACTTCCGAAAATGATATTTTCGGCGTCTTCAGGAGCAACAAGACGCTCGTTCTTGCTGTTCTGCGCGGTCAGCTGTTGCTGAACGCCTCCGCTCTCCCAGGTGCTACCGAAGTCTGCACGATCTTTTCGAGCATCATTCCAGCGCTTTATTCCGTCGGGACTGCCCGCAAAACGATCAGCGTTGAACAGGCTATCAATAGCATTAAGAAGCTGATCCTTGGCCGCCGACGCCGCTCCTCCCTCCGCGTTGTAGCGCCCCGTCTGCGGGTCGTAGTTATCCGAAGCAAGTTGTGTAAACGCCTTAACGCCGTCAAACAGGTCCGTCATCGTCGGGTTCGGGATGCCGCCCAACAGATCAATCCGCTTGAATGTTTCCGCCGCCGCACCGGCTTTCGCTCCCAGCTTCGAGGAATAGCCTTCTGCCGAAGCGCGCAGCATCCGCGCCAGATCGCCCATGTTGTTCGGGGCGGAGGTCTGCGAGGAGCCCTCGTACTGGATAAGTTCTGGGTCTTCATCCTTTTTGACGTTGTCGTACGAGGTCCGCCATTTCTCTTCACCGGCGCTGCGCTGCTCAACCATGCGCTGCTGGATGTCGGCTCCCGCCTTTCCAAACTCCACATTCGGCACGAGCGTTTCAGGCGGCGTGGCCAGCGCCTCGATATCGGCGCGAACATCAGCGCCGGTGCGGGGGTCCGACGCGCCCAACTGCCCAACGAGATCGCGCGTAGCCGTAGGCGTCTCGGCCATCGTGCTTCGGCCCCACGCCCGAGTGCGCTGGTTGGCCACGCGGCTCCTGGCGGCAGCGTCCCTGACCACGTCGGCCACCGGCGCAAGATCGATCGGACGGGGCTCAACGCCTGCAGCGGCTAGGCCAGAAGCCGTCTGTTGCGCCGTTTGGCCGGTATCCGGCGTGTTCTGGTTAACCCGCGTGCTGAGTTGGCGCTGCAGCCTTGTTCTCGGCGCAGGCGCGACCGTAGGCGACGGCAACGGCGGGGCGACGTAAGGCCGCGAGGCTGCGCCCCCAGCGACCGTTGCCAGCGCCAGCTGTGTCGGGTCTGATTGGCCCGTGAGCGCCTGCCGACTGGCCTCTAGGGCGCCGCCCAAGGTCGCCCCTCCAGCGATCTCTCGAAGGCTGCCGGGCCTGCCGGTCAGAAGCGCAGGCGCAAATGAGCCCGCCGCGAACCACTCGGGGTGAGCGCGTTGTGCCGCTGCTACATCCGCCGGCGACATGCCCAGCGCCTTCGCCATCGCGGGGTTCTTGCTGAGTACCCACGCTTGCGCCGCACTGATGGGCTTCTGTCCAACCATACCCCCAGCCACGCCGCCGATGAGGGCTCCAGCAGGGACTGTAAACTCAGCGAAAGGTCCGCCCAAAAGTCCGAGTTCGGCCCCCAGCTGAGCGCCCGCACCAGCAGCGGGCAGCGAGGCTATCACCGGAAGCGCGGAGGTTTTTGCGCCGGTGGCGAAAGCAGACAAGCCACTAGGTATGGGCGCAGGACGCGGCGGAGGCGCAACTTGACGCGGCGTAGGCGGCGGAGGCGCAACTTGACGCGGCGCTGGCGGCGGAGCCTTGGCCGGTGCCGTCTTCCGAGGAGTAGGCTCATCCTCGAAAGAGACGCCTACATCTGCGTTGCTGAGAACTTTACCTGCCATTACGGCTGCTCCCACCCGGAACCGGTCCAGCGCATGTTACCGCCTTTAGGCGTAGCGTAGATCGCGCCGGTAACTAAATCCGACATGCGCGAAGGAATCGGCAGCGCCGACCCTGCGATCCCGAGCGCGGAGCGTACCTTGCTCGTCAGCACGCCCGCGTTAGCGTTGGGGTCAATGCCGTACTTATCCAAGAGCGTTGGATCGATGTGCTGGATCGCCTTAAGCGCCGACGGGTTCAGGAAATGGCCCGGATTGACCGCCTCTCCCGTCTTAGCGGACCACTGATTAGCTTGCTCGACCAAACGCTGGAGAATGAGTTCGGCGTTGGTCCGGGCCGCAGCCTGCGCCCCCTTCGCCGACAGATTGACGCTGATCCCGGCCTGAGCGTCTCGAATACTTTGGTCCGTGACGTGGCCCATGATGCCTTGCGCGATCTCGCCAGCCACGTTCTTGGCCGCCGTGTTTGCGGCAAGGTACGTGGGGTCGGAGGCGTTTGCGCGCAGCGCGTTTTTTACTGCGTTGATGGGGACGAGGTTACTGTCTTGGTTCAGCGCCGCAGTATTCGTGTACCAATCGTTCAGGTGCTGAAGGGCGACGTTACCCGATAGGATTTGACCTCCGAGAGCGCTTTTGCTGCTGTTGGCGAACTGCTTGTAGGTCTGCTGGCGCATACCGTACTGGGTCTGATCAAATGCCGGGTTCAGGACGTGAACGGCGGCAAGCTCGGCTTCGCCCAGAGCGCCTCGCATGCTGCCCGGAGGCGTCTGGTACGTCGCGATGTCCTTGATGCGGTTGGCAAGCGGAAGATTCACGCTTTCCATCTTCTTGAGGAACTCGTCTGGGGGAAGCGCGTAATCGGCGTTGGTCAGTCCGGGGATCGTGGGAATTTGGCCCGGCGCGGTTCCTAGGGGTCGTGCGCCCGTCTTGGCGGTGTAGTTGTATACGGCATTAGGGTCCGGGACGGTAACGCCGGGGTGCGTCTTCATAAGTTCGGCCCCAGTCCCGGTGAAGACTTGGCTATCCTTTGCAGCCGCCGCTTTATCAGCAGCGGCCTGCGTCTTCTCCTGTGCGGCCAGCCACTTGTCGGCTGCGTCCTGTCCGTACTTTGCGGCCAAGATGTCGTACGCTTGGCCGATCGCCTGCGACTTCAGGCCCTGCTGAAGCTGCAGTTGAGCCAACTGCTGTTTACGCGCCTCGTCGGCCTGTTGCTGGGCCGCAGCGCTGGTGTTCAGCGCACCGACGACGTTGCCCAGGACGCCGGACAGACCGCGCGTCCGCGTAGGCGACAAAAGCGCCTGAGCCAGCATCAGGTTAGGGTCGCCGACTGTCCGGGGCGTGCCGTAGTAGGATAGCGCAGGCGCGAACGCCGAATTGAGCGCATCAAGCGCGCCTTGACGCTGCGTAGCGATGGTGTCCTGCGTCCTCTTGGCAAGGTCCATATAGCCGCTCAGCGACATCGGCCCGGTCGGCAACGCGCCAGATGCAGCGCGCAGCGCCAACATGCCCGTCTGATCGGTACCGCCCTCGTCGTCTCCGCCATTGTCAGCAGCCGAGAGCGCACCGCCGCCGTCAGCAGAATCGTCGTCCGACGTGTCGAAAGGAACGGGGCCAAGCGTGGCGTTCAGAGCAGAGGGATCGTAAGGCATTTATGTCCCCGTTAACCAGTTGGCAGGCCGAGCGACAGCATGCCCGTCGGATCGTTGGCGGCGGCAGTGGCGTCGATGATACCGTCCGAGCCGCTGCTGCCACCGCCGAAGATGCTGCCGAGTGCGTTGCCCACGGTGTTCAGGCCCGACTGCACGGTCGGCGAGCCGAGCGCGGACAGCGCCCCCAGGATAGAGGCCGCCGTCGAGGGCGTGTAGCCCGCGATGCTCGTCCCCTGCTGCTGTTGCGCGAACGGCACGGCGGGCGCGACCGCACCCAGCGTCTTCGTCATGCTGTCGATGACCTGCTGCGGATAGCCCTGCTGCCGCAGGAAGTCCTGGTAGGCGTTCGTGAGGTTCTGCTGGTTGATGTTCTGCTGCAGCGCACCCGCCTGTCCCAACGCGCCCGCACCCGTCAGGCCAAGGCTCTGCGCCGCCTGTCCGAGGCCCGCCAGTTGCTGCGCCCCCTGCAGTTGCGACGCGATATCGGTCGCGCCCTGCGAGCCAGCCAAGGAGGCCAGTTGCACCTGCCGGGCGGCGTCGGTCTGGGCCGCGCCCAGCGCCCCCGAGTAGCCCTGCGACAGAGCCTGGGCCTGCGCGTTGGAGATGCCGGTCTGGGCGTCACGGATGGCGCGGCCCATGATCTCGGCATTACGCGATCCGCCGTAGCTGCCGCCCGCGATGAACTTGTCGCTGATGCTCGGGAGAATGTTCTCCATCAGGTTCCGCGTGCCGAGCGTGGCGATCTGGTTGACCACGTCGCTCTGGTACGGGTTCATATACTGCTGGATGTTGGCCGTGGCGGGCGCAGCCGCCGCCGACATGTAGGGCTGCGCCATCTCCGAGGGCGAGATGCCCAGCGCGCCTTGGGTGACCTGCGTGGCCGTATCCAGCGCGGGCTGGTAGGCTCCGGCGACTTGCTGGGTCTGCTGGATGGCCTGTTGCTGCAGCGGCGTCAGGTCCGCAACGCGCGGCCCGGAGTACGTGGCCAGCGGCTGATTGGCGATCGCTTGCTGCCCCGACAGCACATCCATCGCGTAGTTGGTGTACCAGTCAGGAAGCACCTTCTCGGAAGTCGAAGAGGTCGGCGTCGTGATGGGCTGCTGACCGCTCGTCAGGATATCAGTCAGGGGCATTACACTCGTCCTCCAGACAGGTAGGTAGCCGGGCTCTTGGCGTTGGCGCTGATTTCGCCCTTCGCAAGCTTAGCCCCTTTCTGCTTTCGCAAATTAACACGAAACCGGTCGAGTTTCTCGGCCCCAGCTTTATTGGAGCCGTCGCCGAGAAGCGACACTGTCTCAGCGTCCATGACGTACTCGCCGTCGCTCAGTTTCGCCGGGATGCTGTCGCTGCGGCCCGTACCGGGTCCTTGAACAGCGAAGTTCTGTACGTGGCCGCCGCCCGAGTACGCCTGCACGTTAAGGGCCTGCGCCAGTTGCGCTTGCTGGTCGGGCGTGAGCATCGCCGGGTTGCCGCCCGCTGCCGCCAGCGCCGCTGTCAGATCGGGCGATAGCGTCGGGGTGGTGGTCGCGGGCGTAGTCGTGGGCGTAGTCGTAGCGATAGCGCCGAAGGGGTTCTGGTTGGCCATCTGCTCGCCAGGACGGACAGCGAAGTTGAAGAACGGCTGCGCGCCGCCCTTCCCCGTCGTCGGGTCGTAGGCCGTCATCGCGTTCGTCAGATAGTCGCTCGTCGACAGGCTCATCGGACGCGCGCCGAGATTGGCGAAGATGCCTTTCGGAGCGGGGAGCGCCGCTTTGAACAGCGGGTTCTGGACAGGGAATACGCCGCCCGCGCCTCCCGTACCTGCGCCTCCCGTACCTGCGCTCGTACCGGCCTTGGGGGCCGTCGCCGCTGACACAAGACCCGCCACCGTCAAGCCGAGCTTGGCGGCAGGGATCGGGTTGTTGACGACCCAGTTCTCCAGCTTGTCAAGCGTAGAGGGCGGCGTGCTGGTTGCGGTCGGGCTAACAGTCGGGCCGCCAGAGACTAGTCCTGCGGCGGCGAGTGGGGGCACGACCGGCCATGCGTCGGGCGGGGCCACAGGCTGGATGCCGTTGACCACCACTTCGCTGACCGTGTTCCCCGGCGGAGCCGGTGTGGCGGCGGGGTTCGTCGGCTGTGGGTCTGTCGCTTCCGTCGGTCCTGGGGAGCCTTGCGTCGGCAGGGTTCCCGCGCCGTTGTTGACGATCGCGGCCACCGTCGCGGCAGGGATGCCGAACGATGCGGCGATGGCGGGCACCGACAGGCCGTTCGCTGCGGCGGTAACCACTACCTGCTCGACAGTGGCGCCCGCAGCGCCGCCAGCGGCGGTTGTCGCGCCGGTTAACCCCGGCGCCACGCCCGCGCCGACGTACTCACCCAGACTGGGTAGCGCCGAGCCCGCTCCAGCCGCGCCCGCTCCACCGCCAGCCGCACCTGCGCCTGCGCCAACCCCCAGCGCCGACAGGGCGAACGGGGCGGCGATGGCGCCCAGTGCGCCGAGGATCAGGGGAAGGGGGTTCTGCTCGTGCGACTTCCAGTACGACTGGTCCATATTGCCCCAGTCGATAAGGGGCTGCTGGTCGGCTTTGAACTGCTCGGGCGTGCGCGTGTCGGCCACGCCGCTGTAGCCCGGCACCATGTCAGGCGACCAGCCGAGGTCGGGGTCGCGTTGCGGAGCGCGCTGGTCGGCAGGCAGGTAGCCGGGCGCTGCGGCGGTCAGGCCCAGCGGGTTGTTCGGATCGACGACGGTCGGCGTCACATAGGGCATCAGACGTTCACCTCAAGCATCGGGTAGGCACGCATGGCCCACGTACGCCAATCGTCAAACGCATAAGGGTTCGGTATGTTCAGCTGACTATAACCCGCCGCACCCACAAAAGTCTTGGCCCACGCTTGCCAATCTTCGTCTCGGTCTAGTCGCCCGAACGACCACGTATCCTGAACGGACAGGATGACGGCGTCGGCCCACTCCTTCAGGGTCATGTGGCGCGGATCGATCATCCGATCACCGTCTTGTCGGCGGGTTGGAAGTGGCCCAGGCAGATGCCCATCTGGTAGTCGCCGCCGATCACGTTGCTCTCGAACCGGAAGCGCAGTTCACGGCGCTGCTCCTTGAAGTATACGACCTGATCTTGCGGCGTCGGCGGATCGGCGTAGATCGGCATGATGGGTCCGTAGACCTCCGGCGAGCGGGCGTTGGCGCGACCGACGACCTGGACGGTCATGTCGCCAGACTGCACGAAGTCGGGCTCCAGCATCAGAACCTGCAGCGCCTGACTAGTCTGCGCCAGCGTCGGCAGCGACAGGTCCGCCGTCTCGAAGAACGAGTAGACGGGCTGGATTTCCTGGCCGTCGATCTCGTCGACACCGATCTCGTGGACCCATAGTTTATACGGGTTGACGAAGGTGATGTTGAACGTGGCTGAGGTGCCTGAGCCCCCGGTCACCGACACCGGGTTGGACGGCGTCTGGGTGTACGAGCCCGCGTTCGAAATCTGCACGCCTGTGATCGCGCCGCCGGACACCGAGGTGACCGTAATCTGCGTCTTGGTAGCGCCTGCGCCGCCGGACACGGTCAGGACGTTACCTGCCGCGTAACCCGTCCCGGCGTTCGAGATCGCAGCGCCGTACGCCTGGGCGGGCTGCGGCGCAGTCCCCGTCATCAGCGGCTTGCGGAACACCGTCGGGAAGATGCCCGCGCTGCGACCGTCGTTCGGAAGCTCGGTGTCGTACCAGGAGTTCTCGCGCACATTGTAGATGATGGCGTGCGTGCATTCCGTCGCGCTGCCGCGCGGGTAGCACCACCAGATTTCGCCGTAGCGCGGCACCTTCACCACGAACACCTTCTGCCGGGCGGCGTAGTTCAAGTTGTCGAAGAAATAGTTGATGTTCATGTTGTTCTCGATCTCGCGAACAACACCGTTGAACAGCAGGAAGCGGTCGACGCCGCACCAATAGAAGATGCCGTCGTACTCGATCACGCAGTTCGAGGAGAGGATCGAGGTCTGCGTGCTGATCGTGTCGAACTGGAACACCTGATCGCCGCCGACGAACGACGCCCGGATGAGCGCGTCTGCCGACCAGAACAGGCCCGACGGCGAGTTGCCGGGACCACCACGCAGGGGGTAGCCGCGCACGATCTTCTGAGACGCCACCCACGCATCCCCCGAGCCCGCGCCCGTGAAGTTGGTCGGGTCGCCCGGCACCGACCACGCGACGTAGCCGTTGGTTCCGTAGATGAAGGTGTACGGATGCAGCGCCACAACGCCGCCGGTCGCGTTTCCGCCGGTAGGCAATGTGATCGGGGTCAGGGACGACGTTCCCAGGAGGTCGCCGTAAAACACTGCGCCGCCATCGGCGTTACAGATGCAGTTAAAGTTCGGGGCCACCTGCGCAATGAGAAGATTGTTCGCACCCAGCCCATCGATCGCGAACTGCCACATATTGCCGTCGTTCGGGGTGAAGCCAGACGTGGGCGTGCGGTTGACGATCGGGCTCGTGTTGTACGAGCCATCAATGAAGAAGCGCTCCAGGTAGTTGGGCGAGCCGCTGTGGATGTAGGTCAGCTGGTTCTGGGTATACTCGCTAAGCTGGGTGCTCTTCTCGCGCAGGTACTTGTTGATCGAGCGGTAGCCGCCGATCTTACGCGGCAGACCGCGCTGGAACCGGACCCACTGCCCGTCCACGTAGTTGTCGCCTTCGAAGCGCGTGCCATCGCGCTTGATTCCCGGCAGCGACCGTATCTGGAGGAGTTTCTCGTCGGCCATCTACGACTACTTGAACTGCGTCTGCGTTGCGAGGACGGTGTAGGTCGGTGTCGCGGCGGTCTTGATTACGGTGTAGGTGTAGACATCAAGGCCGCTGGCGTTACCCGCCGTCGGCGCTCCGCCTTGCCACACGGTCGTGACGCCGGTCGCGGTTCCGTCGACTTGCACGACGTTGTTGTAGTAGGCCGTGGAGCCTTGGGTCACGAGGAAGGCGACCGTAACGCTCTCTCCGACGCCTAGCAGGCTGCTCAGCGTGTTGCTGCCGTTGGCGCGCAGATTGAGGGCCCAGTTCCCCGAGGCGTTGGTGGTGTAGTACTGCACCGACTGCGTCGTGATGTCGTAGTTGATCGTGCCGGTGGCCGCTGTCGCCGATACGGTAACGGTCTCTTTGACGTTGGCCAGCAGGGTTGCGAGGCTGCTGGTGCTGCCGCTGAACGTCTGGAGCGCGGTGAACGTCGTAGGCGTACCGGGAGCCACGTAGTCAGTCCCCGCCGTCGCAGCCGTAAAGGCCGACGTGCCGTTGCCTTTGAGGACGCCGGTCAGCGTGGTCGCACCCGTGCCGCCGTTGGCGACGGTCAGCGTACCGCCCAGCGTCAGCGTCCCGGAGCCCGTGATCGGGCCGCCGGTGAGTGTCAGGCCCGTCGTGCCGCCAGAGCCGCTGACCGAGATGACAGTGCCGCCGGTGCCCGAGGCGCTGATGGTGATCGAGCCCGAGCCCGGCGTGATCGTCACGCCGCTACCGGCGGTCAGCGAGGCCTTCGTGAGCGTGTTGCCGGTGCTGTTGCCGATCAGCAGTTGGCCATCGGTGTAGCTGCTCTGCCCGGTGCCGCCCTGCGTTACGCTAAGCGGCGTCGTCAGGCCGCTCAGGGAGGTGATGTCGGAGTTCGCGTCCGAGGCTGCCGCGCTAAGGGCGAGACGGCCCAGCGTCGCGGACGACGCCTGGAAGACGCTGATGCCGGTGGCGGTGCCGCCCAAGTTGATCAGCGCGCCGCCCGAGGTGGTCGCCCCCGTACCGCCCTGCGACACGGCGATCGGCAACGAGATGCTGGCGGTGTCGGCGTTAACGACGTTGGTCCCGTCGCAATAGTAGATGCCCCGCGCCCCACGATTGATCGTAACCGGAGCCACTTGCGTGCTCGTGCCGACGCTCAGCGTGTACGAGCCGCCCGTCGTCTCGTTGTCGATCCAGTACTGCTGGATCGTGGCCGGGACGTAGATCACCATGTTCGACGACAACGTGCCGACAAACTTGTAGGAGACGCGGTTCAGCTGCGACCCGGACAGGGTGTAGGGGCTGCTCTGGCCGGTCAGATCGATGGACGTGTAGTCGAACGCAAAGACCGCCTGCTGACCGTAGCCGACTGTGAAGAAGTTGATCCCATCGGTCAGGAGCATGGCGCTGTCCGCCGGGCGCAGAACCAGCGAGGCCGAGCCGTTGATCTGGTCGGAACCTTGGCGCGCGACCGTCAGATCGCCGGTGCCGCCGTTCCGCACGGAGACGAACCAGTTGTTGCCTACCGAACTGGCAGTCGGGAGCGTCAGCGTTCCGACGCCGCCCGTCCACACGTAGGCTTGAGCCCGATCCGTCGGGCCGAGCGTGTAGTTGCTGTTGAACAGCGTCACGGTCTGCGATTGCGACAGGACGCTGCCCTGCGCGATTAGGCCGTATCCCGCCAGCGCCGAGGCCTGAGCCTGCGCCGTCGACGCGCCAGCCTGGAAGCTGTTCCACGTACCGGCGGCGGTGGTGTTGTCCGTCAGGTACAGGGTGAACGTCAGCCCGGCAGCGATCGAGAGCAGCGTGCCGCTCGCGTAGTTCTTGATCGTGATGGTCGACGGGCCGAGGTTCTTGAATTGCGTGACCTGACCGACGCCGGTCTGCGTGGCGTCCGGCATGAATACCGAGTACGCACCGCTCGGCGTGACATCGATGATCCGCGCGACGAGGTTGTTGCCGACGGCGGCTTCCAGGGGCCACTGCAGCGCGGTGTCCGCCGTCAGCGACAGGGCCAGATACGAAATATCCGAGGGATATATCGTGTTGCCGCCGAACGTCTGGGTAAAACTCATGCCTCTTTCCTCACGGCGGAGCGGTCAAGGATTTTGGCGAGGTCTTCGCCATTGAGCATAGCCGCCGCGCGGTCGTACATTTGCTGCCACACAGGGATGCGCTCGTCGTTCTTGAGGAACGGCGTGGCCTCCAACAGAACGGCGTAGAGAAGCAACTGGGGCGCGTACTCGGTCAGCCAGTTGGTCTGGTGCTCGTCGTCCAGAAGCTGCGGAAGCTCATAGTAGAGCACTTCGAAGGGGTACGCGGCGTCCGGCGGCGGCGTGATCAGCCAGTGCGAGTAGTCGTAGTCCGAGTAGAACACCGGCTCGGCGGTCTGCGTTTCATCCGGCCAGTAGGTGCGAGCGTATTCGTAATCGCGTGTAAACAGGAACTTGCGCGTGTTGTTCCCGGCCCCAGTGCCAATGTTGATCGACACGGTATCGCGCCAGCGATCGGGCTTGGAGTAGACGCTTTGGCCCACGATCAGCGTGTCCGTCACGACATTGATGAAGCCCTGGACCTTCAGTTCGCGCGCAATGCGGCGCTCAGCAAGGTTGATCAGGCGCGGCAGTTGTTCGTAAACGACAGGGTCAGTGGCGTACGAGTTTCCCCGCTCTAGGTAGCGGCGAACATCGTCTTGCAGCGTCGTAAAAGTGGTCGTCGTCGCCATACAGCACCTGCCGGTGGGGGATGGACGCCGTAACCCTCCGAGAGGTTTCGACCGTCAACAGGCTCTTTTAGCGCAATCATCGCGCAGTGTCACCACGGGCGGCTTTACGAGGTGGCGTTCGTTACTTGTTAATAGGCGCGGAGTTGGCTAAGCCTTGTGGCCTGTTCCTATGCCTATTGAGGCGAGATATGCGCTTTCAGATTACGATGAATATGCCGTCCCGTAGCGGAAACGCGGTCCACCAGATCATCGGCGAGCATCCGGCGACGACCCTTGAGGCCTTCGTTCGCGAGCTTTCGACCAATGACTTTGTCATCGTCGAGGAGTTCTACCGTCGCGCCGAGAGCCGCAGCTACGACAGCCACGGTCCAATTGCGATCAACCACATGTTTGTTGGCAAGATTAAGCCGTTCACGGACTAGCCGCAAACGGCTTTGCGCCTCGCGTTCTGCTCGATGATCTGCCGAACGGTCTCCTCACTATCCGACTTCGCGGAGTAGGAGATCGTCTTCCAGTTGACGCAGTCAGCCGTTGTCACGGTTGTCGGGATCGTGGGCTTCGTAGTCGCGCAGCTTGCTACCGCTATCAGTGGCGCGAGCGACAGTATCGCCAGCTTGAGCGGATGCCTTTTGGACTTCATTGATCTGGTTCTCCACGTCCATGTCGGTCGCGGGCTTCTTCTTGAGGAAGAAGCCCATCACGCCCAAGAGAAACTGAACGATAGCGCCGATCACGGCTTCGCCTGGACCCCGGAGGTCGTGATCTGAAGGCCGATGCGGTCAAGCTGCGCCTTCAGGCCGTTGATGGCCGTCACCAGGGCGGCGTGTTCCGCAATCGACAGGGGGCCGACCGTCTTGACGCCCATAAGCTGAAGCAGATTGGCGATCTGCGTAGCCTGGGTGTCACTGGATTCAGCCAGGATCGGCCCGATAGCCGTCATGCCCGCGCCCACGAGGATCGACGCCCCAGCCTTGAAGCTTTCGAACATCACGGTTGCAGCGCCCTGCATGGCGGGCGGAAGCGACGCGATGTTCTTCTCAATCATCGCGCCTTCCTGAGCCGCGAACTGAGAGAAGGTGGACTTGCCCGCCAGCATGGTTTCGAAGTTGTGGACGGTTTGGGAGAGATCGGACATGGGGTTGCTTTCTGTCAGCTAAGATTGCGGGGGCGTGTCGCTCATGCCGTGGCGCAGTGTCGCCGCCAGGATCGCGGTGACGCAGAGTTGCACGGTCGAGGGAACGTCGGCGTCACCCACGAGGTAGTTCGCCAGTGCGCCGATAATCGTTACAGCGGCAACGATATAGGTCTTGTAGCCTTTGAGCATGGTCGCCTCCTTTTGGTCGGCGGTTAACCTATAGCGTACCGCCTTGCGCGAAATATGACATGGGGTGCCCGCCCAGGTACTGAAAATGGGGCAGCTCCTTAAAGGTCTTCCACCTACCGGCCCACTCCAGGCCCTCGGCTTCACCCAACTCGCCCACCCGCTCCCACATCTTGCCGTCTTCGCCGGTCGTGCTCCAGACGGGCTTGCCGTAGAGCATGGGGACGATGTCGTAGGCGAGGCGGTAGTTGTGCGCCGACTGGCCGCCCTTGGCGTTGGTGACGACCTTGCCAAGCTCGGTGCGGCCCTGGGCGTAGAGGTGGTCCTGCATCTCATTGTCTCGGTAGGTGCAGGTGATCAGAAGCTCGATGCCCTCAGCCTTACAGGCGGCGATGTGCGCCTCGCACTTGGCCGCGACAATAGGATTCAGGGAACTCAGAAGTCGAGACGAGATCATTTTAGTATCGTGTATTTTGTTAGGGTAGGTCGTCTATCTTATCTTTAGAAAGCTCTCGGCTCCAGTTCCAAATGAGCCGGACGGTCGCAAGAATAGTGTAGGTGATCGTTACGATATAGACCCAAGACTGAAGGGGGATAAGGCTGAAGTAGTGGGCGAAAACCACAAGAGCGGGCGGCGTACCAAGCGCAACGTCAACGGCTGGATGGTTTGGATGCTGGCTCATGGCTCCGACCGTGGCCTTTGGGGGTTCTTTTTTCGCTTATAAACAATTTTAGCCATCACGCCACGGATGTTGTACGGCCTCAGTAAATGTAAATTTTACCGGGGTTACCCGCGTTGACGCTGCTGGTTCCCCCTGTACCCGCCGTGCCCCGATTGGCGTCGCCGCTATTGCCGGGCGTCGTGCCGGAGCCCGCCGTCAGGGTGGAACCCGTGACATAAGTGCCGTTGGCGTAGGCGGAGCCGCCGCCGCCACCGCCGCCGCCGCCGCCGAAACCAGAATCATACCCGCCGCCGCCGCCGCCGTAATAGCCGCCGCCGCCGCCTCCGCCGTATGTCGTGAGATACGCACTGCCGCCTTGATGCGCGGTGCCGGAATCTCCGGGATTGTCGCCCGCGCCGCCCGCGCCGCCAGCAGACGACGTTCCACCGCCACCGCCGCCACTCGTTCCATAAGTCGTTCCCGCGACACCACTAGAGCCGCCGCCCGCGCCACCAGGGGCGACGCCATAACCGGAGCCGCCACCACCACCAGCAATAAGCACATCTGTGCCGCCACTCGTCTGACGGATGCCCGAGTAACCTCCACCGCCGCCGCCTTTTGCGAAAGCACCAGCACCGCCGCCATTTACGCCCGCAGTGACGAGAGCGCCGTTGCCGCCAACGTAAAGGGTGAGGCCCGTTCCGCTCTGAAACGATACCGCGCCCCCGGCAAAGCCGCCGCCACCACCGGTGGAGAAGCTGCCGCCGCCACCACCACCCCACATCTTAACATTGGCAACGTAAGAGCCCTGCGGCGTAATGGTCCACGTTCCGGCGGACGGCAGACTTAGCGGTCCATCAACGTCGAGGTTCCAAGTAGATTTCCCCGAGACCGCCGGACTGATCGTAAAGACGCGACCACGCGCAGCGCCAAAACCAAGCGCCCCAGCACTCATCGCGCCTCTGGTAATGATCGTCGGCATGTTGACCTGCTTGGCACAAAGACGGGCTACGCGGCTTTTATCATGAAACCCAGGTTCTGCTGCAATCTCAAATCAACCGGCGACTTCTCCAGCGCCAAGCGGGCCTGGGCGACGGCCTCATCCTTCAGCCCGAGGTTCCATGCCGCTATAGACGCCAGATCGTGCGGCTGATGACCCCAGACTTCGGGGTCGCAGGTGTAGACGAGTTCGCGGTGCTGGATTTCGAGAGCCGACATCGCCGCGCCGTAGCACTCGCTCCAGCGGCCCATTTGGTAGGCGATGTTGGCGACTTCACACCACGGCTCTCGGGTATTGGGCGCTTCCGCCGTCGCCCGCCGCGCCCAGTTAAGCGCCGCCTGCTTGTCGCCCATTTCATTGTAGCAGCGGGCAATGACGCGCATGGCGTAGCAGCGTTCGTTTTCCCAGGTCGCATTGGGTAGCGCGAGGTATCGCTCGCACTCGCGGATGGCTTCAGACCAGAGGCGGTGAAAGCTGAGTTCCCTGGCGTAGTAGAAGGCGTTGCGGGGGTCTTGCGGGTCTTCCTCAATCGACACACGCAAGAGGTCCAGATACTGGCCGCGAGACTTCGTGGGGTCTGGCTTGTGGATCGCCAGCAGCATATCCGTCTGCGCCCACTGCTCGGTAATGCGGTCTGGGACGGGGTACTCGTGGCAGGGGTGATGCCAGCGGTATCCGTGACGCGCGTGAATCTTCTCGTAGTAGAAGACGATGCCCGCACCCCAGTCGAACTTATAGCGTAGGCGGGTCGTGCCCTCGACCCAGACGCGCTCGATCTCCTCGCGCCACCCAGGCTGAAGCTCCTCATCGAGGTCGAGGCTGATACAGACATCAATGTCACGCGGGATCAGCGCCAGCGCCGCATTTCGCGCCAGATCGAAGCGCCACGGGCTAATGAAGATGTCGTGGACCGTAGCTCCGCATTGAATAGCAATATCAGTGGTGCGATCCGTGCTGCCGGTGTCCGCGATCAGGATCAGGTCCGCCGGGCGAGCCGCCTTGCAGAACCGCTCCACGAACTTCTCTTCGTTCTTGGAGATGGCGTAGACGCAGATTTTCAGGCGCGGAAGGGGATCGTTTCCATAGACGTAGACGCCGATTTCATTTTCGATGCGATGCTGTAGCGGATCGCCAAACGCCGCCAGAACCTCGTTGTGCGTCCAGTCGTCTTTGACGTGCCGCTCAAATGGATTGCCGTCGTATTCGTCCTGCGGGTAGTGCCCCAGGGGGATGCTGACAATGACGTAGCGGCAGCTTTGAAGCATCTTCCGCAAGAGCGCGTGGGCTTCTTCGCGGGTCACATGCTCTAGAACGTCACCCGCAACACCGATGTCCCAGTGGCCGTCTAGCTCTAATGTCCTGGCGTCTTCCAGAAGCAGCGGATCGTAGAGCGAAGACAGGTCATATTTTTCGGCGTATGGCGACCAGACTTCGACGCCCGCCCACTTAACGGTCGGAAACCGCTTTGCGTAGGTTCCCGATCCGCACCCTATATCCAGTCCGGTCTTCGGCTGGATACGTTTTACAATCTGCTGGATATAGGCTTTGCCGCTATCTGAACTGAATGGCATCGGTTAGGTGGCGCTGGGCGTTCCGTCAGTGGTTGATGAATTGAGTTCCGGCGCAGAAGGCTCTGGCGTCGGCTCTGGCGGCGGAGGCGGCACGGGAATATAGTCTTGAGCAACTGTAATTTCCGCGCCCCACGGCGGCGCAAGCGTCACGATAGGCGGGTTCGCCAACTGAGCAAGCATGTTGTTCAGTTGCTCCTCCAGGGACGGAACGTCTAGCGCCTCGTTCGCCCACTTTGTGACAACATCAGCGGTAAGTTGATCATAAGGGATGAAGGGGTCGGCGGGGTCGAAGACGACTTCAAAACGACCCGCCAGAGAAGCGACGTGCCCCTGGCCGTCGTCCGCCGAAAGCGTCCAGTTCACGAAAACGACGACATCTTGCAGACTGTCGTAGGACGGCAGCGCCTCCATGACCGAAAACGTCCAGGCATATGTCGTCATGGGCAGGCCCTACTTAAACTGGGTTACGGACGCAAAGACGGTAAACGCCGCCGACCCGGTCTTGATCACGGTGTAGGTGTAGATGTCTACGCCGCTGGCGTTACCGGCAGTCGGCGCTCCGCCCTGCCACTTGGTCGTCACGCCAGACGTAGTTCCATCCACCTGAACGGTACTGTTGTAGTAGGCCGTAGAGCCCTGGGTCACGAGGAAGGCGACCGTCACGGATTGCCCCGTGGAAAGCGCCGTATTCATCGTGGTGCCAGAAGACCACGTCAGGTTTACGGTCCAGTTCGCGGAGGCGTTAGTCGTGTAGTAAAGGACGCTCTGGGTGGACGGATAGATGGCGATAGTGCCCGTCGCCGCCGTAGCCGACACCGTCGCAATCTCAGCGGCGTTGGTCAGAAGCGAAGCCGCCGCAGACGTGCTGCCCGCAAGCGTCAGCGTCGTGCCATTCGTCGTAATACCTGCGGTCGTCTCCTGCACAACGGCGGAACTGTCGTACAGCAGTCGCGTCGAGTTACCCGACGTGATTGTCGTCGTGCCAATCGTGACGGAATTAGGCCCCGTAGCGCCAGTCGGCCCCGTGGGACCAGTACTGCCGGTCGAGCCCGTAGGCCCCGTGGGACCAGTACTGCCGGTCGAGCCCGTGGGGCCAGTTGGGCCAGTGCCTCCGGTTGAGCCCGTCGGCCCTGTCGGCCCCGTGCTGCCGGTCGAGCCCGTAGGCCCCGTGGGACCAGTACTGCCGGTCGAGCCCGTAGGTCCGGTCGGTCCAGTGCTGCCGGTCGAACCCGTAGGGCCAGTCGGCCCCGTGGGACCAGTACTGCCGGTTGAGCCCGTAGGCCCCGTGGGACCAGTACTGCCGGTCGAGCCCGTGGGGCCAGTCGGTCCAGTGCTGCCGGTAGAGCCCGTAGGGCCAGTCGGCCCCGTAGGCCCTGTGCTTCCGGTCGAGCCCGTAGGACCAGTTGGCCCAGTGGCTCCGGTAACGCCCGTCGGGCCTGTCGGTCCAGTGGGGCCGGTCGGTCCAGTCGGCCCCGTTGGGCCAATCGAGCCGGTAACGGTGGCAAGGAATAGATTATGATTGTTTGAGAAGTTGGTTGTGCCTGTACCGCCAGAGGAGGTCAGGCTGACCGGCACAGTCCAGTAGCTGTTGGACGCGCCGGGGTTGACGTTAGTTGTAGCTCCGGTGACGTACCAGTTTTGGTAGTTGGAGCTGACGTTGGAGTCCTGAAGCACTAGCGTCTGGCCCGTGTTTATAAGGGCCAAGAAGATGTCGATATCCACGTTGTCATTAGTCAGGTGGCTAATGTTTAGCTGCGTGGCCGCAATCTGAGAGGCGTTGTTCCACAGGACGTGGCCGTCGCTGGGGTAGCCGCTAGTAAGGGTCGTGCGAGCTTGATACGCAAACAGGTTAGACGAAGTGCCTGTAGAGCCTGTCGGCCCAGTGGCTCCGGTGGTGCCCGTTGGCCCAGCGGGGCCCGTTGGACCTGTCGGCCCTGTCGGCCCCGTGCTGCCGGTCGAGCCCGTAGGCCCGGTGGGACCGATGCTGCCAGTGCTTCCCGTAGGGCCAGTGGGACCCGTGGGACCAGTACTGCCGGTTGAGCCCGTAGGCCCCGTGGGACCATTACTGCCGGTCGAGCCCGTAGGGCCAGTCGGCCCCGTAGGCCCTGTGCTTCCGGTCGAGCCCGTAGGCCCCGTGGGACCAGTACTGCCGGTAGAGCCCGTAGGCCCCGTGGGACCAGTACTGCCGGTCGAGCCCGTAGGTCCAATAGCGCCCGTAGTTCCGGTAGGCCCCGTTGGTCCGGCAGCGCCCGTCGCGCCGGTGGGACCTGTCGGGCCTTGTACAGTGCTAGGATTGGCCCAGACGGGGCCTGCGGGGCCGTTCGAGTATAGGATTTGACCCGCCGCGCCCGCGTTCGTTAGCGCGAACGCTGTGCCCGTCGAGTACACGACGGCACCAGCGCTCGGGGAAAGCGAAGCGCCAGTGCCGCCGCGACCCAGGGGGAGCACACCCTGAGTTTGTGCGCTGTTGCTTAGGTTAACAGCGGGATGGACGTGGTCTTCTCGCGCCGAGGCGGTGGACGTGCCGACCGCCGCTACGCCCAACGCCAGCGGCGTAGCCGTAGCCAACTGGTTGTTCAGCGTAACGTCCGAGGCCAAATAGCCGCCGCCCGTCAGGCCAACGCCCGCAATCACCTGCCGCGTGGACGGGACGTAGCCCGACAGCGAAATCGGCACGTTCGAGGCGCTCGTGACGCGGCCCGTCGCGTCGACGGTAAACTGCCCGACGGAGGTTGCGTTGCCGTAGATGCCGGGCGTTACCGCTGTCGTCGCCAACTGCGCCGTGCCAACGCCGCCGTTGGCGATAGAGATCGTCAGATCGGTCGCAAGCGTGCCGCCGCCTGTCAGGCCGGTGCCTGTGTAAACAGCGCGGGTAGACGGAACAGCGCCCGCTGCAGCGATATTACTGAAAAGGACCTTGTACGTAACACCGCCAATGACGTACGGCAGATAGCCAGCCGTGCTCGTCCCCTGGTATTCGGGTAACTGCGTGATCCTGGTTGGGACCAAGTTACTTGGAACGTCGCTCATGGCTTCAGGTACTCGTTAGCGTCTTCCGCGATGATGAAGTAGCTGTCGTCTTCGGTCGGGATGCCCAGCGGATCGGTTCCGATCGGCAGATCAGGCCGCGTGAACGGAAGCACAAGGTTATCCGGCTGGCGGGGAGCAAGCCGGTACGGATCGAACTGATCCAGGTCCTCGTCGCAAACGCGCAAGCCGGGGAAATTCGGATCGGACTGCAGCTTGGTCAGCGACATCTTGCGCGAACAACGCGCGCAAATGCCGATGCCAAGGGTCGCGTAGCCGCGTGTGTTCAGGAACTTAGCCATCGAGCGGCACGTCCGGGCGGGGGTACTGAAGCGAGATGACCTCGCCTTGGGCCGCAGGCAAGCGCCACGGGTCGTAGTCATCTCGGCACTGCAAGCACACCTTCAGCGAAGGGATGTTGCCGTCGGAGAACAGATCGGCCAGTGGGTACTTGATCTTGCATCGATCGCAAATCGCGATTGCCAGATACTGCATCCCGCGCGTGTCTAGGTAGCCTTCCATGCGCGGCCCCCTACCTAGTGTACATTGCGATGTTAGGAGCCCACATGATCGGGGAGTTGTCGCGCTCCTCCGCCTGGGCCGTTGCCAGCGCTTCGGCGGCCTTAGCGTCGAGGATCGGGATCAGGCCTCCGTCGACATCAGGCAGTTCCAGCGCGAGCTTGGAAGCGAGCAGTGCAACGATCGCCTCGTACCAGCGCTGCGGAACTTCGACCTGCTGGGTCATGGTCCCGACATCCATGATGTAGCGGTGGCACCACAGCGTAAGCTGGTAGACGCTCGCCTGATCATTCGGCACCGGCCAGAGGTACATGACCGGCTGCGTAAGTGTACGGTCCAGCCAGTATTGCAGGGGCCGGTTCGACTGGAACGCCTTGTTGGGCAAGTTGGTGTAGTCGTCGCGGTTCAGCCGGGCGAGTGGGATTTCCGTGGGCGTATTGCCCAGATAGATTTGGCTGAAGCCCAGCGTGCCAGATGTGGCGCGGACGCGGAAGTAGGGCGCCGCAACGCTGATGTTCATGTCGTACCAAGACCACTGGCCCGCGCCTTCCAGCGGGGTCTCAGTCTGGATCGTGGTCCAGTTAATGTTGTCGTAAGAGGTCTCGAAGGCCACCGGCACCGAGGGCTGCGTCCAGAGGATGCCCGCCGTCGACACAAACGTCGGCGTGCCGAAGGCCACCGTGTGCGTGGTGCTGGTGTCGTACGTCGTGCCCGAAACTTGCAGCAGATAGCGCAGGTTCGAGTTCAGGATATCGACGATGCGCGTCGGCAGCGCGACGGTGCCCACGCCGCTGTACAGCGGAACGATCAGCTTTTCGATGCACCAGAGCGGGACGCCCTGGTTCGCCAGATTGCTCAGCAGCAGGTACAGCTGGTCATTGGCAATGTCGACGGCTTCCGCCGACAGTTGCTCAGCCTTGATTTTACAACGACGCGCCGCGTTCTCGATGACGCGCCGAGTGGTGAAGATCGTCTGAGAAACGGTATTCGAATACGCCATCAAGCCCTGCCTGCTATTTTAGAGCAGCAGCCCGCTACCGGGAGCAGGCTTGTCAGCAGCGTCAATTCTAAATGAAGGGGCGCTTGGTGTAAACGAAGCGCCCCTCGCGAACTAGCACTTGGCCATGCCGCCTTTGCGCAGCTTGGTCATCGGCTTGCCGGGGTGCATAGCCATTTCGTGCTTATGCACCATCTTTTTGACGAGAGCCTTATCCTGCGCGATGTCCGCCTTGGAGACCTCGCCGCCCTTCTTGCGGCCAACCATGCCCTGCAGTTGCTGCGCACGGGTGTTGACGAAGGCATTGTCCGACGAGTTGTAGTCCGACGGGGTGCGGATCGAAGTCGCCAGACCGCCGTCGGCCTTCTTCATCACCTTGCCGCCTTTCTTCATAGCGCCGGGAGCGCCAGTCGGGAGGCTCATACTCGGAGCAGGCATAGCAGACATGGCAGGCGCGGGACCCTGCATGCCGCTGATCAGCGGCGCGCCGCGCGGACGAGAGGCCATCGCGGCCTTGTACTTCGCCATCGTGCGCGACATGCCGGGAGTGCGCATGGAGCGCGCGGGCATCGCGGTCGGGGTCGACATGCCCGGATTCGGCAGCGCGCCGCCCATCGCCTTCTTCACTGGAGCCGCCTTGCCCGCCTGCTTCATGGCGATCGCAACAGCTTGCTTCGGGTTATCGACCACTGGGCCTTTCTTGGAGCCGCTGTGCAGCGTGCCCGCCTTGAACTCGCCCATGACCTTGGCGACCTTAGCCGCGCCCTTGGCCCCGTTGCTCGAACCTCCCATCGAGTACTGGGTTTTGGTGCTGTTCTTGAAGCCCTTCATGGCTAGCAGTCCCATTTACGGAGTGAGAGGGCTTTGCGGGTCGGACGGCCCTTTTCGTCCTTCATAGGCCCCGGCATGCCGGACATCCGGCTGCAGAACGATTTACGACGCGCGGCAGCTTTCGGAGACTGCGCGGCTTGTTTGGCGGAGACCGGCGGCTTGATGTCGTGGCCCTGCGCACGCAGAGACGCGCGGCCCTTGGCGTTCAGGCCGCCCTCCGGGTTCTGGCCCTCTTTGCGCGTCCACGCGCCTCCGCCCGTCGAATAGTGCGTGCGGGTCGTGTCTTTCCAGCCCTTCATCCGCGCATCCTGACAGCTAGAGCCTTGACGTGTCCGCCCTTGGCGAACGGCTTGGGAGCCATGACCTGACCAGGGGCCTGACGAATAGGCGACACCTGGAACGGCGCGCCGCGCGACATGGTCATCTGGTCGGAGCCTAGCGCAGCGAACTGCGGCTTGGCAAGCAGCGGTCCCCCAGGCGGCGGCAGAAGCGCGGGCGGACCCAGCGCCTTGTTGCCGACCGACAAGCCGCTTTGCGGCATGCCCGGAACCACGGGAGCGCCTAGCGGCGACGGAGCGCCCATCGGAGGCGGCGGAGCGCCCATTGGAGATGGCGGCGCGCCCATTGGAGATGGCGGCGCGGAAGGCGCGGGGCCAGCGGCGGGAGGCGAAGCAAAAAGCTGCCCGGCTTGAATACCGCGCAACACCGACATGATCTGTTCGTTTATGTCAGCCGCTTGCTGGCCGAAGGACAGATCAAACACCGGTATCAGGTCCCGTAGTTAGGGGTGTAGTGCTTAACCATCTCCAGAACGATGGTGTACGTCTTGTTGGCTCCAGCGCCGATTGTGGTGAACTTGATCGTTCCCGTCGGCGACGTGGCGTTGTCCGGCAGCGCAAGGTGCGTGAAGTCGAACGTGTAAACACCGGGAGCCGCGATGAACGCGGGGGTGTCGGCGGACGCGCCGCCCCACAGAATGTTCACCGACATCCCGTTGATCGAGACGTGGATTTTCGCGAGGCTGACGGCGTTGCACGCCAGCCCGAAAGTGTTCTTGGCGAGATTGGAGGGGGTGACCTTGATCACCGCGCTTTCACCCGTGCCATCGGACACGTTGGTGAACTTCATGATGGCGATGCGGTCACCATCAAAAACAGTCTGAGAAGTGACAACGTCGGCCATCTATGTGCCCTTTGAAGAGAACTAGGGGCCGCATTTAAACGCGGCCCCTAGCCTATAACACGCTATCGCTCGGTGGCGAAGAACACGTAGTCGACCGTCATCGTCTTGGCCGCCGCCGCGCCGTTCTTGATGTAGAACGTCGGGGTGACGACGGTGTCCGGGATGTAACCCGTGGACGGGTTGATCGAGCCGACGACATTGCCGTTGACCTCGTAGGCCAGGACGCTATTGCCGTCCCAGTACCAGCCCAGTTCGATGTACGTGGCGTTAGCCATAGTGGCCACGCTCGACACAGTCTTGGAGCCGGTAGTGGTGTTCAGGCGCGAGATGAGCGACACCGAGGTCGAAGCCGCCGCCTTCGAGAAGTAAATCCCGTCGGTAGCGGTCGTCGGATCGGTGTTGGTGTTCTGCACGCCGACGATCACCGTCGAGGCGGTGGCGTCGTTGACCTGGAACCGAGCGCGATAGAACGCCTTCTTGCCCGCCGTGAACGCGAAGGCCGCCGGGTTCTTTTGAACCGAGCAGACATCGTTGTTCGAAGCCGAGTTGGTGATCAGCAGCAGGCCGCCGTCGCCAGCCGTAAGCGCTTGCGTCGTGGAGCCCGTCGCGGTGACGGTCCAGTCGGCGGAAGCGTACGTGTTGAAGTCGTTCCAGTACTCGTGGAACAGGGTTTGATCGGGCTGCACCAGATCAGCGAAGAGGTTGGTCTCGCTGACGTTGGTAAGCCCGTAGGGAAAGCGGGTGTTCGAGATGTTACCCATCCGGGCCTCCTGTTAGCGGTGGGCCGGGAGAAAACTCCCGGCCCGTTGCGGTTAGATGCCCTGGGTGCCGTAGACACCGCGCCAGTCCGTCCATCCAAACGCATAGCGTTCAGTGGACTTATAGCGCATGCTGTCCGTCTCGAAGTCGCCTTCCATGCTCTTTTCTAGACCACGGCGCTTGGCGAGCTTCAGGCCTTCCGGCGCATCGGTCTCAACCCACCAAGCGGTGTTCGAGGTCAGACGCGACAGGTTGGCTTGACCGCCAGCCAGCAGGCCCATGCTCTTCACCGGGTTGATGTCGTTGTTTGCGGTGCCAGCGCGGAGGACCGACTTCAGCAGCACTTCGGCTTGGAACACGTTTGACGGCGACACGACCAGTTTGGTCGGGGTCAGTCGGATGCGCTTGCCGTTGTTGTCCTGGGCCTGACGGATTTGGACAAGCATCTGCTCCAGCGAGGTCTGCGACAGGTTGGCCGCAGTCGACAGCTGGTTGGACAGGGTGCCGGTGACAATCGGGTGGTTCGTCGCCACGAGAGCCACGCCATCGCCGCCCGGATAAGAGGCGTTGAAAGCGCGGTTCAGGACGTTGGCGCCAAGGGTTTCCTTGGTTTCGATCAGCGACTGGGCGAGGTGACGCGCATAGGTCTGACCGATGCGGATGTGATCGCCGTCTTCCACCAGGACCTTGGTCAGCGCGAAGGCGAGACCGTAGACCTTGTAGACGTAGCGCTGAATGAACAGCACGCCGCCCGACTGGTAGGTCACGGGCATGCCATCCGGCAGCTCAGGAGCAGCCCCGAAGCCGAACAGGACCGGCTCTTCGTGGTAGTTCCGGGGGATACCCTGGAACTCCCGGAAGACCTGAGCCCACTCGTCGGCGCGCTGTTCGTAAATGCCGTTGAACTCTTCGTTCAGGATCGGCTCTACAATGGACCTGAAGTCCGTTGAACGCATAGGCGTAGCCATTGCTCAAGCCCTCCCTAGTACGCAGCAATGTTGGCCACGTTCTGGTGCTCAGAAACCTGAACCTGAACGATGGTGTAATTGTCGCCCCAAGTGTTGTCCGGGCCGGGCGTGATGCCGATAATGCGCATCGTCGCGTTGCCGGAGTTCGTCAGGGTGGCGGTGTCAAGCATCACTTGGCTGTAACCGACGGTGCTGTTGCCAGCGGTGACAGTCGTGAAGTTCGCTTGGTTCCCAAGGTTGCTCTGCGCAACAGGACCGTTCGCCTGGATGTTGTACACCAGGGTCGGGTCGAGCGTAGCATAAGCAACGATGTCGGTGGCCGAGGTCGAGGCGGTCCACTTGTTGGAAACGCGACGACGACCGTCGGTGTCAGTGAACTCGACGCCCTGGAAGGAGCCGATGATCGCGTCACCGATGGCGGCAGCCACCAGAGTGCCGTCAGAACTGTTAATCTTGACGGGCTGGTTGCCGTAGATGTTCGAGGTGTAACCCGACGCGATCGTGAAGGCGGTGGGACGAACCACACCGCTGGGCGAGTACGCGGGCTGCAGACCGAACGGGGCAGAAGACGTAGACATTGTCTTACCTCATCCGAGTTGGTTGCGGGGTTCCGCCTAAGAAAAAATTCCCTGGGCGGGGTTGCCACGGCGCAGGTCCGAAATACCGTCCCCCTCGTACATCGTGCTTCCCGACCGCTCAGCTTGCTCGCGCAGGAACTCAGCGGTGTCAGCCAGCTTACCCTCTTCGCGGGCGGGAGCGTCGTGGTGAGCCTCCTGCATGTACCTCTGGTAGAGGGACAAGGGCAGCTTAAACGCGAGCATCTCGTTTACCGCAACGAAGCCGATCCATTCGCCGGTTTTGGCCGTGGCATATTCCATGCCAGGAACCTCTTCCGCCTTGATCGGCTCGTACCCGAGTTGCATCCGGCGATGGATGCTGTCTCGGGGATTCGTCGTAGTAAGCCAACACACGTGATAGCCGGGGATATCCGGCAAATCCGGTAGTGCGTCGTTGAATAGTTGCTGTTGGAACATCCGCAGCCTGTCGTCTTCGCTGATATCCCGTCGCTCAGTGACCTCGCGGTCTTCCATAGCGCGGGAGCGCCGACTAGCACCCAGTTCCTTCTTAAGGCGTTCATCTACTTCCATCTGGCTCACTCCTTTCAGCGTGCCGAGTTACGGTCGTAGGCTTGATACGCCTTGATCTGTTTTGCCCGTCGAACCGGGTCATCCCAGATACCAGCGTCCATCATAGCCTGCTTTCTTTCAGGTGTCACGCTCACTTCTTTCTTGGTAGATTGGGGGGCGTGCTCACGAGTACCGCCCATAGGCGGGGCCTTCTTCTTTTCGGACTTCTTCACCGTTTCATCCTTACCAAGACGCGCGGAGACCCGGCTCGTCAGTTCAGTCCAGTACGCCAGCGAACGGGGGTCATAACCCTCCGCTGTCAGACGGGCGTCGATGGCTTTCGTAGCAATGCTCGCTTCGTCAACGCCCTTTGGGTTGTACCAGGGGTTAGCGTCCATCCACTGCTTCGCGTACGTCGCCACCGTGGTATCGGGGGCAGTCTGGGCGCGCTCGACTTGATGCTTGGCCTCGTTAAGCAGCTGAAACCGCTTTTGGGCGTCATCGCGAAGACGAAGCGCCGCCGCAACATCCGCGCCATTGCCCGCCTCAATCGCGCGGGCCATGATGTTCTCGGCCTGCTGAATCTCGGATGCGGTTTCGTTGAGACGCTGGTCGATGTTGACGATGTTCTGCTGAAGGGTGTTGCCCTCCACAGCCGCCAACCGCTTCGCCATCAGTTCATTTTGTTCGCGAAGCAGCTGAAGCTCGCGCTGCGCAGCCTCTTTCGCAATCTTCTGAACCTGACGCCGCTTCAGACGCTTCTTGCGCTTCGGACTTTCGCCAGCCTCTTCTTCCGGTTCATCGCCGTCGTCGGCTTCGGAGAAGCGCGCGTCCTCGTGCTCCTCGTCTTCCCCACCCTCTTCCGGCGCGGCGTCGACGACATCCTCGTCTTCGTCGTTCTCAATCAGTTCATTGCCTGCCATGACCGGCTCTCCTTTGCAGCCTTATAGGAAGGCACGGATAGCCAGCGGATCGCCGACTACCTTGCCCACTAGGTCGAGGTCGTTGAAGATGATGATGATGGCTTCGTCGCCATCGGCGGTCTTCACCGTCCACTTGTCGCCGCCGTAACGCGGCACCCGAACATAATCCCCTACCGCGCACCACGAGCCTTCGGGCCATTGCTCCATCGTGTTGCGGTTCTTGAACGCCAGCGATCCCATGCCAAGAACCTTGGCCACTTGCGTGTTCCACAGTTCGGTTTCGCGTACATCGCTGGTCAGGATGATGCCGCCCTTGGTCTTTTTCTTAGGCGTGCGAACCTGAACCATGACGCGCGAACCAAACGGCTGAACGCCCGGATCGCAGGGCGGGAACGCCTCGTCGAGGGTTCCGTACTCAAACTCAATCTTGTTACCAATCTCCTGCATGTGTGCTCCCCATGCTTGTTACAAATCAAAATCTTTCCGTTCTCGCTCGGCCACGAGGTTGATGATCAGGTCTCGTGCGTGTGTAAGCCCGGCGTAGAGGCCTACGGCACGCCCGTAGTCGAACATGTCTCGGCCTTGGGGGTGTTGAAGCGCCTCCTTAGCAAGGTTCACTTGCTCTTCCTCCAGGAGCCTCAACAGCGCCTCGATCCTCACCATTTCATCGGCTTTGACGCGCCCTGGCCCATCTTGCCGCCCGTATCGACGGGCTTGCCCATCGCAAGCTTCTTGTGCTGCCGAATAGCGTCAGCCGGAACGGGCTTGCCTTTGGTGTCTTGCGCGGGGGTCATGTCTTACTCCTGTGGGTGGATGCCGGTGCCAGTAGAGAGGTGCGTGCCTTTGCCCGCCTCGATCTGCGCCGCCGCGATCTCCTCAGCGGTGCGGTTGTCGGCGGCGTTGATCGAAAGCTTGGTCTGGTCCTGCGCCGCAGCACGGGCGTCGGCATGCTGCTCGCGCAGTTGGGCGACCTGCAGCGCCTGCGCGTGCTGCGCGTCGGACAGCCGCGCGTCCATGAGAACCTTGTTCTGGTCGGCTTGCAGCTGCGCCGCCCGAACCTGCGCCTCAGCGGACCCGCGCTGCTGCTCCATCTGCAGCCGCGCCATATCGACCTGAGATTTCGCCTGATCCGCCTGTGCCCGTCGGTTGGTCTCGGCCTGCGCGACCGCCACGCTCGGGTCTATCGGCGGCTGCGGAGCCAGCTGCTGCATCAGCTGCATAGCCTGCTCAATAACCGGCGGCAGCAACTGAAGCGCTTGGGCGGAGCGCTCGGTGATGGTCTGCGAGGCTTCAGCCAGCACGCGGTCGAACTCGCGCTTGGCGTCGTCGTTGTCCGAAGCTGCCGCCTGCCGCGCCATATCGCCCAGGTCCACGCCCGCCGCCTGCGTCCCCAGAGCGTACACCTGCGAGGCGTACCACATGGCGATGTGCTCTTTCAGATGGTTCAGCATCCCTGGAATGAACGACGGTGCGATCAGCTTGCTCATGCCGAGCACGGGCGACATCAGATAGCCCAGGTGCGTCTTGATGTGCGCGATGTGGTCTTGCTCGGGGAACGCCACGATCGGCTTGCCCAACGACGCCGTCACGTTCTCGGCCACGGCGTTCTGGTGCTGCGGCTCAACCGGCGGGTTCAGGAGCGTCTTGTACTGCGGAATTTTCAGCGTCCGCAGCAGCATCTCCTCGACTTCGCGGACGTTGTACAGCTGCGGCAGCAGAGACGCGCGCTGCGCCACTGCCTGCACCTGCGCAAACCGCTGGGCCTCGCTGAAGATGTTCGGGTCCGACACCGGGACCACGTCCATCGGCCCTTCAAAGTCGTTGCGCGTTGCAATGACGGAGCCCGTCTCGTCGGCCTCCATATCGTCGTCCAGGTACATCCCATTCAGACGATGCATGATGCGCAGCAGGTGGCCCATCGCGTTGTGCAGACGCGCATGGATCGCGCTAAACACCACCATGCCCTGCTCGATCTTTGCCAGCGTCGTGCCAACCGGCACGTTCTGGTTCGTGTCGCTCATGTCGTCGAGCGTGGTGCGTACGACGCCCTTGCCGGAGTCCACCAGGAACCCCAGCAGCTGGAACAGCACCTGCGACGGCGGGTTGAACGGCAGCGGCATAGCGATCTTGCGCACGTCGTCGACGTTCAGACCGCCTTCGATCTCCTCCACCTGCGTCGGCTGGATGTTGAGCGACTGGCCGCCACGCGACCCACCCTTCAACTTCAGCATGGTCTGCGAGTTGGAGATGTGCGCCGCGTCCAGAAGCGCCCGCAGCGCCCCCGTCGACGCCGCCGACAGGCCACCGATCATGTGCGTGATGCCGATCGGGTACGCCCCGCGCCACGGCACGAACGGGAACTCGACCATCCACTGCAGCGCTTCGTACGTCTCGTCGTCTTCAGACCAGTTCCGATAGATCGACAGCACTTGCGACGTGCTCTTGTCGACAGTCACGATGTACGGCGCAGCGCCGATGTCGTCCTCGATCTCGGCGTACGTGTAAATCTCGTACACCGTGCGCAGGCCGTCCTCGTTGTAGGAGGTCTCCTCGCGCCCCTCGACCTTGTTGTTCGCCTGCTCGGCGTCTGATCCTTCGGGCGCTTGCCCCGGCGAGATCAGGTCCACGTCGCGGTACATGCCGCTGTCGACACGCTGCTGGTAGTCCAGCGTCGTCAGGTACTGCACATGCGTCTTGCGTTGCGCCGTGTAGAAATTTGTCGCGGCGTACGGCAGGTACACGTCGTCAATCGGCACGAACATGAAGTTTGGACGATTGCGCTTCTCGTCCCACGTCACCTTCATGTACTGCACGCCGCCCAGCGGCACCTGGGTCAGAAGCTGCTCAAGCTCGCCCCGGAACTCCTGCGACTGCGTCGTCAGCTGCCAGTTCATGAACGTGGCCTTGCGCCACGCCTTGTCGGTCCGCTCGCGCGTAGCCTCGCCCACAATGTGGGTCTTGACCGGCCCGTCGGCGGGCAGAAGCTCCTTGATCGCTCGCGACGAGAAGTCCACGCAGACTTCCGTCAGCATCGGATGCACGACCCGAGACGCCCCCTGGAACTGCGCGCCGCCCGGCGCGTCGTCCCCAAGCCCCGTACGACGGATGCCCTCCTCGTACTGCTCGTCGCGCTTCTTGCGCGCCTCCTTGTCCCGACCGATCAGTTCCAGATACGTCGTCGCCAGCCGCTTAAGGTCGCCTTCCGGCAGCACTTCAGCCAGATTATCATAGAACTCGCTATCGCCCGGCTTACGCTCCGTGTCCTCCATGAGAACAATCGCGCCGCCGTCTTCGGTATCGATGACATCCTCATCGCCGTACAGCGGACCCGCGTCGTCGAGCAACTCTTCGTCTTCCATCAGGCGCGGTCCTTTGGCGGGGAGGCGGCATTGATAACATCAGGCGTGTAAACGGGCAAACTCACACTCCGTAAGGATTGACGATGGGCTTGTTGTAGGGGACGTACTCCTCCTCGCCCTTTTTCCTTGGCGGCTTTCCTTCCAGTAAGCCTTTGTCCATGCACAGCCGAATAGCCTGAGTGCAGCTGTCGACATAATCATCATGCTTGATCGACCCGCTTCCGCTGAACGAGCACAGTTGCGCCAGCATAGGCTCGACCCACGTCTTCGGTCGACCCGCCAGCCGTTCACTCTCCGGTAGCCACACCTGTTTTCGCGCAAAGACATGCGACACCATGTGCAGCCGTGACAACTTGTCCGCTCGACCGGGGTTGTAGGCGTATGCCGTTATGCCCTCGCGATCGAGCATCTGCCGCAAAGAGATGCCGCTGCCCTTGTCCTCGATCAGCAAGATGTCCGGCTTGCGTCCGCTCGTCGCCATCTTCGACGACCCGATCAATGGCTTGATCACCGCCCGGTCCTGGTCGTCGCCGTACGCGACGTTCATTTCCTTCTTCACCCGCGCCATCAAGTTCGGCAGCCCCAGCTGGTCGTCCCAGCAGTCCAGCAGCATCACCTGACGCTTGTCCTCGTGCCAGAATACGCCCCACACGGTGCAAGCCGTCGAGTCAGCCGTATGGGTGCGCTTGTCCAACGTCTTCTCGGTGAACGCCGTGTCGAGCGACATGATGATCCAGTCGAACGACGGCAGCACGCGCTTGGCGGGCCAGAGCCGGAACCATGAGCGCGCTATGATGCCGCCCTCTTCCGCGTCGATAAGCTCGCCCTCAAGCTCCTGGCGCCCAAGCTGGGTGCCCTCGTACTGCTTCAGCTGCTCAAAGAACGACGTGGGCAGGTGTGCCCGGTTCTCCGATGTCGAGCCCTTGGTGATCACGCGCCCCGCCTTCGGCGCGACCAGCTTTCGCACCAAGTCCTTGGGCTTTGGCGTTGTCGTCCACACCACTTGCGGCCTGGGACCGAGACGCAAGCCCATCATGGCCATGTCCCAGGTCTCTTCGCCCTTCGTCCACGCCGCCAATTCATCGCACCAGAGGCGGGATGCCTGTGGCCCCCGCAGTCGCTCCGGCTCCTCTGCCGAGAACCCACGGATCGTGGCGGGTTTCCCGCTCTCGGTCAGCATTGTGATAATCAGGTTGGTCTTGTTGTAGTCCAGGATCAGTTCCGGCGGCAGGATATGTAGGAGCCCGGCGGGTCCTTCGAAGCACGTATGGCGCACGTCGTTAAGCGTGGGGGCGATAACAAAGGAAGGGAAGGCTTGGGGATCGTAATACGCTTCATGCGCCATCCACTGAGCGCCAGTGAGCGTCTTTCCGAACCCCCGTCCGGCCAAGAGCCCCCATTCCGTCCACTCGCCTTCGGGCGGCTCCTGTTTCTCCCGCGCCGTTGAAGCCCATTGCATCTGCCACTTAAGTGCGGCGATCTTCTCCAGCGGCAGCTGTCTCGTCACTATTGCGTCGAACAGAACAGCCTTCTGGACCTCGGTGAGTTTCTTGAACGGGAGCATGCGAACAGGCGCATCCTTGCGAGTTAACGCCACCTACGTAGGCCGCTGCGTTACGCACTGCAACTGTTGTTGCGTTGCACCTGACTGGTAGGCACCTAACAGGGTGCATCTAACGTGGATTTTGCAAAAAATTTGGGCGTAGTGCATGCAAATTTTTATTCAGGCGGCAAAAGGCGGGGGTGGGGGGCCCTCCCCCTATGGCCTAACGCTGGTCGCCGAACGCCGTTCGTTTCCGCTTTACTGTAGAGCGCAAGCAACGCGCCAAGCAACGCGCAAGTAACGGGAAGACTAGAAGCGCGCCAAGTGCCCGCAGCGCAGAGCTTTAAGTAAATCGCTAGTATACATTACTCAACGCGGGCCTGTGTATACTTAGTGTTGCATAAAAGCCACATGCCTCTGTAAGCCCCTCTGCTGCACCCATGCGGGCGAAAGGCCTTTTCCATATGCGGTAGACCCCAAAAACAAAGGCCTCCGTACGGGCCAAAAAACGGCCTTAGCGTTGATTTGGTAATCGTTCGCAAATGCAACCTAGAGGTTGCGTTATACACTTAATGCAACCTAATGCGCGTGACGCACGCGCGCCCATATTATAAAGCCTCGCGCGGGCCACGCGCGGGCGCGGGGCTTGGAGCAGGCGGACGGTAGCGCGCCCTTTAGCCCTTGGCCATTAGTCCGGCGCGCCCTTGCCCTGCCCCTTGCACCTAAAGGGTTGCGCCGCGTGTAAACCCATGCGACAAGGCTCTCACCGGGGGCGCGCCGCCCCTGAAACGGAGACTTGAGAATGGCTCGCAAACTTGCCGCTCCCCCCGCCGACTATGCCGCCGACGCAATCGCCGCCCTAGGTTCGCCCGCCGCCGCCCTTGCCGCCTTTATCGCCAGCGACTACCCGGCCCGCCTCCCGGAATGGTCCGCCGCCGTAATAGCCCTGCTATCGCCGCCGCCCCATGCCAACCGCGAAACATGGCTCCACGCCTTCGCCGACGCGGCCCGGCCTCACTTCGCCGACGCCGGGCGGCCCTTGCCCGACACGCTCCGCATCGGCGTGGGTTGGACCTCCGGCGGGGCTCGCGCCGCGTCTAAGGTTATCGGAGAGTGCTACCACCCGTCGGCGGCCTCCGACGGCGTCCGGTCCATCATCATTTCGACGGGCGCGGGCTTGCCCGACGCGGAGGCCGTCGCCGCCGTTCTGACGCATGAATTGGCACATGCCGCGCTTGACGCCGGGGTTGGCCACAAGCGGCCCTTCGCCGATCTGGTCCGGGCGCTAGGCCTTGAGGGCAAGGTGACCGCCACGGTGGCCGGTGACGCGTGGCGCGCATGGGCCGGGCCGGTGCTCGCCGCCCTTGGCGACTACCCGCACAGCACCCTGACGGCGGGCGAGACGGGCAAGAAAAAGCAAGGGACGCGGATGCTTAAGGCCGAGTGCGCTTGCGGCTACACCGTCCGGCTAACAGCCAAATGGGCGAACGCCGGGTTGCCATTTTGCGGCGCGTGTTCGGAGCGCATGACGTGCGAAGGCGTCGAAAGCGAAGCGGAAGGGGAGGACTACGCGATAGCCGCCTAGCGCGTGTAAACGCGCCCCTTAGCCGCCCCTAGCGGCCCGCGCCGGGAGCCCTAACGGGTGGCCCGGCTAAGGCCGTGCGGGGTTGGCCCGCACAATGGAGACCTGACACCATGAACACCTACAACGGACACCGCAGCTGGAACGCGTGGAACGTGTCACTCTGGATCAACAACGATGAAAGCCTGTATCGTTTCGCCGTGTTGCTTGTGAAGCAATACGGGATAGGCGTGGGCGCGGTGAAATTGGCGCAATCGCTGCAAGGAGAGCGCACGCCAGACGGCGCGAAGTACAATCTGACATGCGTGCGCGAAGCGCTGCGCGGCATACTCTAGCGCGGTTACCCGTCCCCAACGGCCAAGGGCCCTACGGGAAACCGTGGGGCCCTTTTGCTATGCCGGGACAACTAGCCCCTAGGAAGGCTCAGGAAGGCCATTAGACCCTTCCGGGTAAAAAGGTAGCGCGGTGACGCTAACAGGGGCCTCCTGGGCCACCTGGGGCCTCAGCATGGCCATAACTTCCAGCACCAAGGGGCTTGCCTCCAACTTGCCCCCGTCCGCTCCCGCATGTTGCACCCGCTCGCCATACCGCGCCGGATCGAACCTCGAGAGCAGCTTAAGCCGGTGGTTCGCCCGCGCCGTGTCGCGGGACGTTTCATTTGGCACGCCGTCAACCGGCTTTAGACCGTCGATGATATCGAGACTGTCAGAGGCGATAACGTCATAACCGTGTAAGCGCGCCTCCTCGAGCCGGTCGGCAAACCCGTGCTGCGCTTTCCAGCGGTTGAACGTGGACGCCTCAATATCGACATCAGGCATGCGCAGCACCTTTGCCAGCAAGGTTCCCGACGCGACCCGCTCTATAATCAGGTCCACAAGCTCAGGGCTGTATTTCGATTTTACCGTCATGTTCGCACCTCGTGTTTAAACCATATCACCGAACGCAAGTTCATGCGCCGCAATCCTGAATGTGGCGTCTGGATCGAAAGGGGCTACCCGGCTCGACAGTTCGCCCAGCCGGTCCATGATCCCCAAACGCCGCGCCAGTCGGATGCGCTCACAGAACGTCTCAGCAGGGAACATATCCGAAGTGCGCTTCTCGTACGCGCCGAGGGTGATCACGTCCCCGGCGACGTGCGTTGATACGTTCTCCCGCCGACTGACCTCGCCAGCCATCTCGATCGCCTCAATCGCCACTTCGTCAAGCGCGTCGTCGTCGCAGATAAACAGGCTAACAAACATGGGCGAGAACAGCGCCGCCCAAACACCCGCCGGAGCCCGCACCGCGCTGAGCGGCTTCGCAGGGGGCCGCTTCTTACGAGTGGGCGGCCTAGCGCCACGGGCCTCCTCATACGCCGCCGACGCGGCTTCCTGTGTCTCGAAGTACCCGAGATGCTTACGAGCGCCGCCCTCGCTGATACGAGCGCACCACTTCCCTGTCCGAGCGTAAAACGACACGCCCGGCAATTTCAGATCGATCACATTCATTCTCGCACCTGCTCCGGTTCCGTACGCCACAAAGGCATACACCCCTACGCCCTACACCATTACGGCCATACGCCAAAATCCAATGCCGTACTCCCGTACGCCGTACGCCCTCCGCCGGGACCCTACTACGTAGGGGTCCCCCGGCGTACGGCGTACGGCGTACGTTCCGGGGACTGTACCGCCATACGCCATACAGCCATTTTACCCCTATATTGGCAGTAAGGCGTACGGCGTACGCTCTCCCGTACGCCATTGCACCCAACCAAACGCAATGCTATGCACCCCGACGGCGCAACACCCGCCAACAGGAGACCACCTATGACCCCTTCCACCCCCACCCCCACTTTCGCCCTGCGCGTTCTGCGCGCCCTCCTCGAACTGGCCGCCGTCTCGGCCTTCTTTCTGACCGTGCTGGTCCTGGCGTCCGCCTTCGCCTCCCCGACGTAACCCAGCCCCCTGACATCGCGGACAACCCGCCCACAGCCCGGAGCCGGAGACGGTGGCCGGGCTTAAGGCGTGTAAACGCGCAGGGCCGCTGTGGCCGACGCGCCTCTGACAGAGACAGGACTAGAGACAATGGCTTTCGCTCCCACGGCCCAGCAGCAGGCGTTCCTTGACGCTCTGACCGGCACCGACGCTCACCTTGCCCTGGAGGCCCGCGCGGGCTGCGGCAAGACCTCCACCATCATGCTGGGCGTCAACGCCCTGCGCGCCGCGAACGAGCGCACCCGCATCCTGGTCTGCGCGTTCAACACCGCCATCGTGAAAGAGATCGACGGGAAGCTGCGGGACGCCGGTCACGGCTTCCCCCACGTCCAGGCGAAGACGGCGCACGGCCTGGGGACCACGCTGCTCAAGGACGCCTACGGGTTCGACACCCGGCGCGACCTGAACGCGCACAAGGTCCGCGACCTGATCCAGGCGGCGGCGGGGTCGAGCAGCCTGTACGGGGCTTACTCGCAGCAGATCAGCAAGCTGGTCGGCATGGCGAAGCAGGCGGCGGTCGGCGTGTTCGGGCGCGTTGAGGACGCGGGCATCTGGTACGGGCTCGCCAGCCACCACGGGATCGAACTGGACGAGGCGGACGCCGAGCGCATCGTCGGAGCCGCCCAGGACATCTACACGCGGTCGTGCGACGACCTCACGACGTTCGACTTCGACGACATGATCCTGATCCCGCTGCTGCGCCGCCTGACGCCCAGGTGGCCCGCTGACGTGGTGTTCGTCGACGAGGCCCAGGACCTGTCGCCCGCGCGTCAGGCGCTGATCAGCAAGTTCGTGAAGCCCCGCTACGGTCGGCTGGTCATCGTCGGCGACCCCGCCCAGGCGATCTACGGGTTCGCGGGCGCTGACGCCCAGTCGCTCTCGAACCTGATCCGAGAGTATCGCGCGACCGTGCTGCCGCTGTCGGTGACGTGGCGCTGCCCTAAGGCGGTGGTGCGCGAGGCGCAGGCCTACGTGCCCGACATCACGGCAGCCGACAGTGCGCCCGATGGCAGTGTCACGTCGGTCCTGTCGCTGCCGCAGGCGCTGACGCCGGGGCGTGACGCCATCCTGTGCCGGAACACGGCCCCGCTCGTGTCCACGGCCTACAGCCTGATCCGCCAGGGTACGCCTGCGCGGGTCGAGGGCCGGGACATCGGCGAGGGTCTGGCGGCCCTGGCGCGCCGGTGGAAGGTGAGGACGTGCGCCGAGCTACTGGCGCGCCTGGAGGCGCACGAGGTGCGCGAGCTTGGCAAGCTGGAGGGCAAGCCGGATGAGGACGAGCAGGCCGAGAAACTGCGCGATCGCCTCGACACCCTGCGCGAGATCATCAAGGCGTGCCAGGGGCGCGGTGAGCAGCTGGTGACGGACGTGGTCGGGGCCATCGCGGCCCTGTTCGGCGACGACGTGCAGGGCGCGGTGGTCCTGGCGACCTACCACAAGTCCAAGGGCCGCGAGTGGCCCCGTGTGCTGCTGCTGGAGCACCACAGCCGCTGCCCCTCCCGCGCCGCCCGGCAGCCCTGGCAGTTGGAGCAGGAGGCCAATCTGGCCTACGTGGCGGTCACCCGCGCCCAAGAGGACCTCGTCTACGTCGGGTAGTCCGACAGGGGGCCGGGGCGCTGCTCCGGCCCGCATCCCCGCCCCATATTGTTTAAACATGAGAGCGTATCGATGAACAGCTTCGTCCCTGTACCCGCGACCGTGCGCTGCGCCTGCGGCGCGTGGTTGCCCAAGGGCTCGACCGCCGAGCGCACCACCTATGGCTGGCGACACTGCGCCGCCTGCCGCCCACGCCAACAGAAGGACAATGACCAATGACCGATCAGACCGAGGTAGCCATGCTGGACGCAATCAGCGACTTCATGGCCGCGCTTAACGATCATATCGATGCGCGCGTTCATTACGACCGTGACGGCCCGCGCTACGCGGGCGACAACCCGCCGGATCAGTCGGAGATCGAGAGCGCGCTCCGCAAAGCCGTATTGGCCGTGGTGCGCGCGGGGCTGCCCCAGTGACACCGCCCGTCAGGGCGCTGGGACTAAGCCCTATTGCACCCCAACCGGTGCGGTGCTAGATAGTGATCCGGGCCGGGCGACAGCGCCCCGCCCCTTGACCTGAAGGAGACCTGACAATGACGACGCAATCCCCCCTGTTTAAACTGTGCATCGGCTACCGCTCGTTCGTCATGACGGCGGCGGACGCCGCCAAGGTGATGGACACCCTCGCCGCTGCCGTCCCCGTGGACACCGACTGGCTGGACGGCGAGACCGTCCTGCACATCCTCGACCGGCCCGAGACGCTGTCGCTGGAGCAGGTGACGCGGCGGGTGCTGACCCCCGACCAGTACAAGGCCGCTGTCAAGGCCAAGGACGACGCTGACGAGGCCAAGGAGGCCGCAGCGCAGGCCGAAGCGCAGGAGAGCTAAGCCTCTCCGTCCCAGCGGCTGCGAACATTGTTCGCAAGTCGCCCCAACGGGCTAGACGCCCCCGCGCCCCGGAGCCGCAGAACGCGGTGGCCGGGGTCAAGGCGTGTAAACAAGGAGACCTGACCATGACCACCTCCCGCTTCTTCCAAGACACCCCCTGGGGCGCTGCCGACCACGTCGAGTGCATCGCGCCCGGCGTCTTCGCTGTCTCGACGCCCTCGCACGGGGGCCTGTACCTCGACGACGTGGCGCTGGACGCCATCCCCGCCGCCCACCGCGCCTACGCCGCGCGCTGGTCCCACGGCTACGGCGACGCATGGTTCGAGGAGGACTGCGCCGCCGCCTGCGTCGTCGTCGCCATGCCCCAGCACTTCGCCGTCGATCAGGTCGAGCGCGCCCGCGCCACCGTCACCAACTTCATCGAAGCCTGAGCCATGTACCCGAAAGACCTGAACGACATTAAGGACGCCGACACCCGCCGCCGCATCGTGATCGAGCGCAGGATCGTCACCGCCCTGATCGACCACGCGCTGGCCGAGGGCTACGAGCTAAGCGTCGATGACGGCGAGGAGCAGCACCCGTGGACGACCGACCGGGCCGTGGTGATCGACAACATCATGGAGACCGACGAGGACCGGCTCTACCTCCGCAAGGACGGCCACACCGCATGGGTCCTCCTCGTCTACGGGAACGACGGCTGGGACGTGATCTGTGACTACAACACCAGCCTTGAGGCCCTGCTAGAGCCCATCAACAAGCTGGCCGAGAGCCTGGAGGACGCATCGTGATCGAGATCAAACACAAAGACACCGGCGCGGTCTTGCGCACGGTCGAGGCTGACACCCTGACCGGGGCCGACCTGACCGGGGCCGACCTGACCGGGGCCAACCTGCGCGGGGCCGACCTGACCGGGGCCAACCTG
>JGI24890J29729_1000222_pt1 | contig 42882 bp, 47 predicted proteins | sample FreactcultureFD7_FD_29729 | JGI IMG/M metagenome (IMG submission 29729)
TATTTCTTCAGAAGCCCTTGCAGAATCCCTTGCAGAATCCCATGCAGAATCCCAAGCAGAAGCCCATGCAGAAGCCCTTGCAGAAGCCCATGCAGAAGCCCTTGCAGAATCCCTTGCAGAAGCCCAAGCAGAATCCCATGCAGAAGCCCTTGCAGAANCCCATGCAGAAGCCCNTGCAGAANCCCATGCAGAAGCCCATGCAGAATCCCATGCAGAATCCCAAGCAGAATCCCAAGCAGAATCCCTTGCAGAAGCCCAGTCCCCACTGGTATTAAGTGTCTTATACTCCACACTCGCCTTCACTCCGAAGCACTCAAGCGTAAATTCTGCCTGCTTCGTCACTTCGTCGGATGGTGTTTGTGGCTTGAACCATCCAATATTCTTCACTCGCTCGATAAAATCGTTTACGCGAGTTTGTACATCTTCGGGAAGAAGATTACCGTTGTCGTCTTTTAGGATGAGTGTCATACGTGTAAAATAAGGTGGTAAATAGGGTAGTAGCGATGCGTTTAGGTGTTGTGGGCTATGTCGGGTCGGTAGGAGTATCAAATCACTTGTCTGCCTCAAATTCTGCCTTGCGATGGTCTTTGCATTGTACGAGCATATCGCGTTGCTCGTCCGTGATGTCCGACTTTAGGGACTCTACGAAGAGCGCCTTGAGCTCGTCCATAGTAGGGGCGTTGCGAATAGCGATAGCGAGTCGGTCAAAGGTAGCTTGATACTCTGCGTCCTTGTTGACAGGATCGGCACCTGATTCGTTCCACTTGATGAGTTCCTTGCCTGTCTTCTCGGATATGACAAATGGGTCTCGGTCAATGAAGAGTTCGGTACGGTCTTTGCTGGCGGTAGCATTGTGCTTATCGCGGTCGATGTTAAACATAATCGTAAACTCGTACTCGAAACCCTCGCGTTGAATATCTTTCGTGCCTGCTTTCTTAATTTTTCCATCTACATTGATGGTTTCGGTCTTGCTTCGGGCGGTCGTGATGATGTGACACTTGCTCGTAGTGATTGCCTCTATGAATTTCTGATGACGTGGTGTCGTCTGACTCCATGCGCTCCATGTATTACCCTTGAAGCGAGATTGTGCGATGGCTTCGTTTGCTTCGAGACAACCGCCCTTGCCCTCCCACTCGTGGGATGTAGAGTCAATAATGACGACATCGGCTCCCGAGTCCTCGCAGGAACGGATTGCCTCGATGTATCGCTCAGGAGTAAAAGGAGCATCGAGCGTCAGGACGGAGTATTCGCCCATGTTCGAATACAGGTCACCCGAACCATTCTCGGTGTCGATGAGTACGATTTTCTCCCATGAGTCGGTGAGACCGCGAGCAAGGAGAAGAGCGGAGTAGGTTTTACCCGAGCCTGATGGTCCCGATATACCGATACGGAGTTTCGCCTTCTTACGTGAGGCGGTACGGATTTGGAAGGACATAATGCTAATTGTAAGTGATGTAAAATGTTAATTATCCAAGCGTGTCGGGTACTACTCATGCGGATACTCTGCCGTCTCCTGATAATCTCTATGTTCCTGCTCTGCATCCTTCATCTCCTCCTCTTCTCGTGTATCTGCGAGAGTATCAAGCTCGTCTATGAGACGATATATATCTTCGGAGGTGAATTGTACGTCCTGAATGCCCGATAGTTCTTTGTATCCTTCGTATGCTCGATAAAGAGGCGTATGGTCGGTACTACCGACTCGGACAATTCCACACTCCACGAGTGAGAAAATTGCGTTTATGTGGGATTTCATAGTACATAATGATTACGAATAAGTGAGGATACCCTCATAGCGTCCGCCGATGTTGTCATCGGAGACGCAAGAGAGAATCGACCCGTTATACGCTCCAGTAGGAGTCTGTGTATTGTTGGGTCGGTATGTTGAAGTCTGTAATTTTATTGCTCTCTTCCATATCTCGGGAAGTTTTACGGTGCTTGAGCAGTCCGCAGGGATAAGTCCCCAGTGCCTTTGCCTATCACGATGGCTATCGACACTTTATGTTGGACGTTGTCCTCGACTGGTGTAACACCATGATAATCTTTTTTTGTCATAATGCAAATCTTTTTTACATAATGCAAAAACGTGGCTTTGTAGTGCTATTTCTTGTACTTCTCCATAGCCTCCTCAAGATACTGCTTTGCCTTCGCAGGGGTTTCTTCGGGACGTGCCTGCTCCTCTGGCGATACGGGACGTGCTCACTTCGCGTAGGATACGAGATTCCTATAATGCTCCTGTTCGTCTCTTCTATCTACGTATTTATCGTACCACTCGAATAGGATATCCTTCGGGATGTCGTGCATGATAGCCTCGATAATTTGCCCGATGTCCCAGTACCTATCGCATATCTCGACAACGGACGGGGATACCCATTTGTAGTCTCACGAGACGATATAGTAGTCGTAGGCTTCTCCGTCTTCGTCGGTGTAGTATCGTTTTACAAACTCCTCTACGACTTGCTCGAAGGCTTCTTTGTACAGTTCGATGGATGGGTGCATGCGTATTGTGGTTAGAATCATATGGAGTCTATATCTATCTCGGCACGTTCTTTCTCAAGGCGTTCGTGGAACTTCTTAAATTGTTCTTTGGTCTGTTCGACGAGGGTAGGTTTTTTGGGGCGTGGCATGTTATAGGTTGTAAAATTTTAATGCTTTCTTGTCGGCTTTGACTATCTTTGGGCTGTATCCAATAACATAGAGTGACGATAGCGTCTTCGCTCGTGATAATGCAGTATATGCCTGTCATGGAGCGAACACTTTTGAAAGGTCTATATAGAGATATGGTATCGTCATTCCTTGGCTCTTATGTATGGATATGGCATACGATAGTATTATTGGATATTGTATGATAGTGGTAAGCAACTCATTATCTTCCTTTACTTCCCATATGGATTTATGAATCGTAATAAATCCAGTATCAAATTGTACTTCTATCCCGTCATCTCCGACATCTGTTACCGTACCCGTAGAACCATTCACAACTCATTGCGATGAAAACTCGTTGGTTATACACATGACTGATGAGCCTATTTTCAATGATAACGACTCTTTTACTTTCGAGTGTTTGAAAAAAGATTCTATCTTCGAGGCTATTCAGATAGCCGTAGCTTGAAACGAATACTTTTCCGAGTCTATTCTACTGAGATTGTCATCATTTATATCGTCCGCTTCTACGTTGGTAGATACGAGACAGGTAGGTGGAACGTCCTTAAACATCATCAAGTCTATCTCGCTCGGTTTTCTCGAAAGTATCATCTCATTGGTATGCGCATCGGGCTTTCCTATTCGTATTTTATTGAGAGCATCACAAAACTCTTTATCATCCTGACGGAAAATATCGGTCAATTGCATCGTATGTATTTCGCACTCTTTCCATAAATGGCTATCAAATACGTATTGGATGGGTCATTTCGATACGGGTCAAAGTTGCAGGAAGTCCCCGAACATAATAAGGGTGATTCACCCGAACGGTGCATTGATATTTATGACCGTTCGGAAAACCTCATCTATCAGCTCGAACGTATCAGGGGAGAGCATAGAAATCTCGTCTATAATCAGGTAGTCGGTCTTCTTGATACGCTCCATCGTTTTCCGATACATATTGCGGACGATAGTTTTTGCGCTATCCTTGCCGAGTCATATACCCGAAAACGAATGCAACGTACTTCATCCTATATTTAGGGCGGATATTCCAGTCGTACCGCATACGGATACGTTCGATAGTCGGTTTCGTATCTCCTTTAGAACGGTGGATTTTCCCGTACCTGCACATCAGGTAATCAGAACGTGAGTACCACCGTGTACTGCTATTTCAATTGCTTCATTTTGCTGTTCGGAAAGTGTGATATTAGTCATTGAATAAAGTGTTAGTAAATTTGCTCTGTTTGTCGAGAATATCGAGTAGTTTTCTTGGTGCCTTGTTTTTTGGTATCGCTATACCTTCTCTGCTGTTAGTCCTGTGCTTCTCACCATTATATGACATCATCAGGTATTTTTTGAGTGTCTTTTTCGGTATCTTCTCGCCATCCGTTATCTTCATGTTTTGCGAGTATACCGCGTATAGTCAGGAGACAGCTATAAATATACTTCCTTCATTCGTTTCTCGTATGTACGCGCTTCCGTTGTTGAATGATATTATTTTCCCTGTATCCATCTCGTCAAAAATTACCTCGAAAAATGAATCTATGGCGTTGTCCTCTTGCTCGTCGATTTGTTTGCTGTTTATCATGTCAAAGAAAAAATCCCAGTCGGGCGACTTCTCTCCTTCAATTCTCTCCTTCCAGAATACGTATCATGCTATTACAGGAGTAAATACGTCGTTCATACGCTTTTCTACTCCGAATGCCGATAGTTCTTCAGATACGTTTGCCAGTATCTTCTTGAATGCTTCCGCATCACGTTGTACGTCTATATGCTCCATTATCCATCGGAATACGCTCGGGCATACACCCATAAGGGATTTTGCCTTGTTCTTGTAGGTATCATCGCCCTTTCGGTCTTTCTTCAGATATACCATACAGCATCGTTCGAATATCGCGGCGTTCGTTGGCGATACCTGCCCTGATAGCATCATCGTAGCGGTAGGATTGTACCATACACTCGTCTGGTCGGCTTTCCCTTTCTCTATCGGTGTACGCATGGCAAGGGATTTTAGGAGTCCCGTTTTGTCGTTCTTTTCGAATCGTGTTGGGTTTTCAAATTCGTCTCTCCATAATGCAACACTACCACTCTCGCAAATGTTCTTCGTCTCGATAAATCGGCTTGTCTCGCTGAAGTTCTCGCCCTCTTTATCGCGACCAAAGCACGACATAGCGAACCGTAGAGCCGTAGTCTTTCCGCTTCATGGCTCTCCTGTAGTAAAAAGGTACGGGAATAGGTCGAAGTATACCGTTTGTATGAACATTGTAGCCGTTAGCCATCACAGTACTACGCTCCCTTGTGCTTCTCCACAGAATATGTATGAGAATATGTCGCATATCTCCATTCGTATATTCGGATTGTAATACTTATCAGATATAAAAACTGGTGCTTTTTGCGGACGCTTCACCATAGCGCGTATGTTTCACATTTCGGCTATATTGTCTGTGTATTCATTAAATTTTCCGTCCTTCATTATGCCGTTTCGTAGTATCCACACGTTATCCGTTGGTATGTATCCTATACGGTCATATTTTTTCGTGACGGGCATATTTCCACTCTGTTGGGCGATATACCGAAACATTGCCTCCAAGTCCGTTGCAGTCATACAAAAACGGCTTGCATTCTGATTTACTTCTTTTATCTTCGATGCAAAACTTTGTAGATTACTCGTATGTTGCGAGTGAAATTCGGATTTTGTCTTTATTCCGTCAAGTTCCATCTCCATTATGCTATATTGCCTATGAAATCCATCGGGTAAATCCTCCACACACAACTCTACCCGTCGAAGAATAAAGTTTGTGATTTTTACCTGCTTCGGTCAGTCTTTCGTTTGTTTTTCGATTTGGTATCATCAATCCTTTTCTGTTATATGCGTATCCTCGGCAATTTTTACGGTCGTGGTGACGTGTTTTGTGTCGGTTGCTTGTATTGTATCGTCGGAAGTATTTACGCGCTCTATAAGGGAAATAAAATCGTTTTCACGATAGCCGAGTTTGAATAGGTCGTTTACGTCCACCTTGTCTTTTCCGTCGATTTTCGGATACTCGATGGCTCGTACTGGTCGTCATGTTCGCTCGGATAGTTTGCTGTTGGCGTTTTGTCATGCCTCGTCTCCGTCATAGAATGAGACGATACGCTCAGCGTTAGCGGTGAATTTCGTGATGACCGACATGCAAGACCCTACACCTCCAAGATTCCCGATGACGTTCTCGAATCCCATCATGCGTAGGATAACGTAATCGGGTTCTCACTCGCAGATTATCGCGGTTTTTGTTTCTTTGATTGCTTGGTTTAGGTTCGGTGAGTGTATGACTCCCGTCTTTCATCCAGTGATTGCCTTTGATTTCTTCCCGAAGAATAGTTGACCGTCGATGCGTCGTATTTTTCATCCGAGTATCTCTCCATGCTCATTGGTACAGGGGAATATGAGTATAGGGTTATACTCACCGTTCTCGAATATAGCCTCGTGATACCCTATCTCCCGTGCAATCTCCTTGAGCCTATCATGGTATTCCTGCTGGTCTTCTCGTGAGACTCAACGGATGGTTAGCCACTTGGCGAAATGACCGTTTATTCCTTGGAGACGGAATCGCTCGAAATTCATGTAGAGTGTTTCATGCTTCACATACTCGGTCTTTTTTTCTACGGTATCGTCTTTCGGTAGGTTGAAGAAGAATCGAAGTTCCTCTATCGCCTGACCGATAGATACCTGCCGTTTCTTTGCTACGAAGTCGATGATGCTACCGCCCTCGCCTTTTGCATAGTCGTAGTATCATCCTCATGCGGGGTAGACGCAAAGTGATGGTGTCTTGTCGTTATCATGGGAGCGGAAGAATGTTTTACCTGCGCTCTTGGAACAAGCGGGTCATAGTTCTTTCTCGAAGAATGGTACCGCGTCTTGGTCTTTGATGGATTGGATGAGTCACATTGTTGCATACTTAAAACAATCCCGCAGTAGGCTCGTCGTCAAACACACCTGATGCGGAATTGTCTAAAATAGACGACGACTGCCAAGATTTGGCAGGTGTTTGACGTGCGTCATTATATCCGAGTCGTTCGGAAATGAAAGAGTTTTTATATGAGATAGGCATTTTCACCACGATAGTGTAGTAAATTTATATGGACTTTTATGCATTGGTAAGCCATAAAATGGCAAAAGTGGGAAAAAGGTGGAAGATGGAATATACATAGGCACCTTATAAAAAACTATTAGGGGGGAGGGGGGGTTGTGCGTGCGTATACGTACATACTTCTTATTAATAATACTACACTATCTACACTTTATTAAAAGTCAAGTAAGTAGTAAAGTAGTAATAGAGCCATAGTTTGAAAAAAAGAAAGTATATTTTTTTACCACTTAGAACTACACTGGTGGGATTTTTTTTACCACTCACTATTTATCCGAATAACTCTTGCATTATTTCCATGACTGGATATAATGCTCGTGCTTATAACGGTGATAAAATCAAATTATGGCAGGAGGAAGACCGTTACTATTTAAGACAGTCGAAGAACTACAAGTCAAGATAGATGCGTTCTTGGGTTATATAAAGGAAACTGGTAGACCTATGACGCTGGAGAGGCTTGCCATTTATCTTGAATGTGATACCGTGACTATCGCTAATTATTGAGAAAAAGAGGAGTTTTTTCAGACTGTAAAACAAATCCGAGATATAATCTATGCGGAAAAGGTCGAGAGATTGAACGATAGAGAGACATTTTGTGCGGGTCAGGTATTCGACCTAAAGAACAATGGACGGCACTTCACGAACAAGCCATATTCTTGGCGTGATAATCCTGTGGATGACACGAAAGAGGATAAGCCTAACGTCAACACTGACACAGCACCTATAGAAGATGTTATTGCTGATATTGATAACCGACTTGGGTAAATGGCAACAACACTCGAAGACCTACGCACAGTCACTTACGCTATCCTGAATGAAGCACAGACGAGTCAGACCTATCCTCTGGCTCTTGTCGACTTATTTATAAATAACGCGCAGAATAACATTTGCTTTGGGTCGTGCTTCAACGTGAATACGAATGACAAGGTGGTACGCGGTCAGTTGCCTTTTCTTGAGCGTTATTACTCTTACAAGAGTGTACAGGACACGACATTGAGCGGAACAGTCGCAAGCGGTGCTACGACCTTGCCAGTGGGTTCTACGTCGGACTTCTATGGTGTGAATGGGGTTGACTATCGATTGTGGATAAAGCAGGACATTATCAGTGCTACGGGCGTAACGTCTAACTCTTTCACGGGCGTTACTGGTATAGATTTTCCTTGGACTGGTGGTAGTGTCGTATCGCAGTTATACGATTTACCATCGGACTTTTCACAGGCTGTACGGCTTGTTTTCGATGGTGGATATCAGATACCATATAAAGACGAGAGGAATCTTTACACGGACTTGAAAAGCATTCCATGAGGTACATATCCATATTGGAATTACCAGAATGTCACGAGCGGATTCCCTGATATTCGCAGTCCGTACATGGCTCCGATGTACTATACGATTATCGCAGCTCGGTACATACTTCCGTTCGGTATCACGGTATCGGGAAAGCCTATTTGGCTACAATATGAATATGCTCCTACCGATATGGTGAGTGGTACTGACCTATGTACGATTCCCGATGATTATGCGAAGGTCACGATTCCGTTTTACGCGCTGTACTTGCTGTATCTTAATCGCGGAGAGGATGACCGAGCCACAGTGATGAACCGTATGGCGTGTATGCAGATACAGTCTATGTACTCGGCGTACAACGATATGAGCAATGAAGAGCCATTTAATCAGAGGGTTGCGACAGGCAAAGATATATGGCTAAACATTTAGGACCATGCAATCATATGACACCGCTAAAAACGTATCGCTCAAGGCTTTCACTGGATGATACATAGATAATCTTCAAGATATCTATCTACCTGAGGGCAACAGCCCTTTTTTGCGTAATATGCGTATCAGTGGGTATGGTTCAGAGAATCGGAAGGTGGCAGTGGCTACGGCTACGACGTTTACAACAGGTAAAACCATAGCAAGCGTGCCTGACTTCGGAGCATACTCGACAGGTGGTAGCACCGCAGGATATGCGAATAGCCTGCTGGCTATTTCGTATGTCGCATGAGGAGTCAACAAGGTGCGTCTTACGAATTTTAGTGTATCTTTGGATACTACCACGAGCAATATGTCCGCTTCGTACATTGTTGGTGGCAACAAGAGCATTTATCTAATGGACTGAGAGCATTCGCTCGGGAAGATATACGATGCAAGCGGTACACCAACGTATCTCGATATATCGACTACAACGAAGTATCTCACAAGGTATTTTGTTTGAGTGCAACCGCCAACAAATATGTCGTTTGGGGTTATTGATTCGAGTAATGGTGGTATATTACAGTTCTCTCCATGAGGCTCTACTATGCCTCAGGATAGTTCTGTACGGTTCATTCCAGATGCATCTACGGCACAAGCACCCGCAAGTATAAATTTCTATCAGACGTATTATGCCAATGCCTTCAGTGGTACGGATAACTTTCGTGTATCTGCAACGGTAGGATGAACAAATATCCTATATACTGCTGGTGGTACACAGCCGTATCATGTCGAGTATTTCCTTTGAGATGAGCTTCGATGTGTAGATGATGGAGGTAAGATAGCCTTTTGTCTCGACAATAACGCAGGATATTCAATAGTACAGGCGAATCTTGCGCCTCCGCACCAGTTGCCCAACAATACGAAGATACGATTTATGTCCGATAAGCCGTGAGCTGTGCCACCAGCAGGACTATCTTTCAATACTGACTACTATGTCCTTCCATCGACCTATGGAGGTACAGTAGGTACGTTTTTTCGTATAGCCACGTCTTCATGAGGAACAGCGATCGCCTATATCAATCCATGAGTACAGCCGTTCCATATGATGTTATCTCCAGTGCCGAATTGGGGGGATGTATTCGATAATCGTCTTTGGCTTCTTGATGCGAATTTACCAAACATGGTGATACACAGCAAGTCAAATGACTTTGACAACTTTACCGATGGCGGACAATACTGGTTCAATGAGGCTATCATAGGCATCAAAAGTACAGCACAGGCATTATTTTTCTTCTCGTCTCGCAAGATATACGTCATATACTATGGGGATGTCATACAAAATACGAATGGGTCACAATCGTATAATATTAGGACAATATCAAGCGCAGAGGGGGTAATCAATCAGAAAAGCATCGTAGCATTTGGTACTTCAGTGTACTATATCACTCCTACGAACAAGATATGCAATATCATGCAACGTGGACAGTCCATCAATGGCTTCGATGTTCATGAGTTATCACATCGTCCGTATAAGGGAATACCAAAACTACTATCAAGTCTCATATCTCCAGTATCGGCATACTACGATAAGAGCAATAACCGTATCAAGTGGTTTTTCTCGGTCGGTGCGAGTGGTCTACAGGCAGGGATTGTATACGACATAACACACGATTGATTCTTGGTCGATGACCATGTGCTCAATGATGATACGGGAGCAACGGGAAAGTATGTACTCGACTCTTGTTATTCAACACTCTTGACCGATACAGGTGGGTATATCATATCTTTCAATAGGTCAGATTCATCATCAACAATCTATCGTGATGAATCCGATTACTCGGTCGCTATCCCGAATGAATATCGAACGCCTCGTTATACATTCGGTGCCACTAACTTCAAGAAAGAGTTTTGGGAGAGCCGTATAACAGCTTCTATAACAAGGTCATGTACGTTTTACGAACAAGTATACGTCTCGGATGTTTTGGTATCGTCTACGACCCTATTAGGCAGTGATTATGACTTCTCTACGGGACAGCCAGAGCAGTTGCCACAAGGTCTATTCCCAATAGGTGGAGAAATCGGCAGTTGGAATACTCGAGATATAGCGCACGTTAACACAACAGGGAATTTGAAAGCGAAGTGACAAACCATACAATTTAGATATACTCATAATGAAGTAGGCAGTATATTTCGACTGGAAGGTCTCGATGTTAAACTTGCGACACTCCCACCCGATCAGCTCAATTACAATTCACTACTCTAAAAATGGCAGTCGACCCAAATACTCTATGGTGAGCAACCCCCACACCACAATCATATAATACACAAACTGGTGTTACGACCACAGGTAGCGTAAATCCTCCATGAACCACGTGAGCACAGCCAACTGTAGCACCGACACAATCAGCTACTCCACCAAAGGATGTAGCTACTCCGATCGTACCGAACACACCCGTATCGACTACTGCTTTGACTGGTGATGCTCTCGGTGCTGCCAATCAAAGAGCGGTTAGTGGTACCTCAACGCCTACTACACCAGCACCTACAGCTCCACAACCTTCTATAAAATCAGGTGCTAATGGCTCTACCAATTTTACGGACTCACAGGGTCGCACACAAACGGGTACTGTTGTAAAGAACCCTGACGGAACATACTCTGTTACCGATGAACAAGGTAATACTCGTATTGCCACACCGAAGAATGATACGGAACGTCAGATGCTCGAGCAGTGAGCGACGAATAAGTCGCAATATGATGCGTCAAAATTACTCGATACGAATTCCACCAATGCAAAAAATGCAGTAGATGCGGCTGGTAAGGCTCTCAATCAAGGTCTAAGTACGGCACAGGATGAGAACGCACAGCTTAAAAAAAGTGAAATTGCCCAGCAGAATGCGAGCGAGCAGGCTATAGGCACGGAACTCGGACGAAAACAGACCGAAGATACAACCGCAGCATGATTGTCTCAAAAGCAGGCAGATGCACAGTTTCAACAGTCACGAGACAGCCTAAATAATACGATTCTTCGCGTTCAAAATAATGTTCGGCTGCTAAAGGGGCAGGGGGATACACTCTTTGGAGGAGCTGCCACATCATCGGCATATGTAGAGGGTCTTGCACAGACGATAAACGAATCTACCTCGCTATTGTCCGACCTCCATGATATGGGGAAGCAGTCCGCAACGTCCTATGGTGTACAGAACCAGCAGAGGGCGAACCAGTTAGCGAGCCAAATACAGGATATAACTGACCAAATCAATAAGAGTGTCTCGATGGAGAACCAAAACCAGTTGGTGGCACTCGGTAAACTACAGGCGGCAGGCAGTGCAACGACTCCCGAGGCAATAGAAAAGTTTCAGACGGATGCCATCAAATCTCTGCAGGACGTATATAACGAGCAGGTAACCAGCAAGATACCAGAACTCCAAAACAATCTCAAGATCACACAGTGATTATATTCGGATGCGCAGGGACAGTTGAAAGTCGACCCAAATACGACGAAGCAGATGAACGATGGGTACTTGTACAATGCGAATGGTACGCGCATGACAGATTCGAATGGTGGTTTTCTACAAATGAATGTGCCATGAGATATTGTCGGACAGCCACAGCAGTGACCTGATGGTAATATGTACGCGATGATTCGTAATCCTGTTACGGGGGCGATGTCTACTACACAAATAAGCGGGTCAAACAAGAGCATACCTATCGATGATAAGACAAAAACCGACTATGCCACCGCTATCGCTAATGGTCAGAAGGTCGATATATCGAAACTCTCCCCGAATGACCAGATGGACGTACAAACTCGCGCTATCCAGCAGAGCAATCAAACCACGACGCAACCGCTTACGAGCGACGTCGTAACGGGACTCGCCACGGCTATATCGAATGGCGACCCGAATGCTACACAAATGCTCTCGCGTCTCACTCCCGCACAGTACAGTCAGGTAATGCAGGGATATGCGACTATGACGCACTCTCCGACTGTATCACAGTATAACGATACCCTAAAGACCAACCCAGACGGCACACAGACAGTCGTACGACAGGGCTATGACAAGTTCGGGAACGCTGCATGACCAGCGATAGATATTCCAAAGAAAGTGCTCAACACGTTTCAGAATGCTGTCGATTCGAAGACAGGAGAAACGGGAACGATGGTGCAGTATGATGATGGTACGTCGCAGTTTATCAATGCGTCGAAGCCTCTCATACACGCGACCGTTAAGAACGCCGATGGTACGACTTCGGAGGTGGTACACGACCCGAATAGTGGAACGTCGTATACGATTCCGTGAGGGGGTGGGAATGCAACGAACACAACTGGATGACACGACCTATCACAATCACCACAGGCGATAAGTGGTACAGCACGTCCAGCATTTGCAAACAATAATCCTTGAAACATTACGGATACTTCTTGGGGTGGAACGGCTGGAGGAATGAATGGATTTACAAAATTCGATACGGTGGAGCAAGGCATACAAGCACTCTTGAGCAAAATCGACTATAACAAAGCAAATGGAGTCAATGGAGTGGATAATGGTTCATCGTATAATGGCAATATGACGCTTGCGCAGTACTTCGCGAAGTATGCACCATCCTCTGATGGAAACGACCCACAGGCATATGCACGCTCGGTAGCGACAGCAGCGGGAGCAACTGTAGATACTCCTATAAAAGATGTGGACACACAGGACATGGCTATAGCTATTATGCAACACGAGAATCGACCTATGATGAAGCAGTTGGCGAGTATGGGGATTATCACTCCCGAGGGGATAAATATGAATGCTACGAATCCACAAAATCAGACTATCCCATATGACCCACCACTAAAAGACGATGGTAATCCAAACACCGATGCACCATGATACAATACGAATTTAATAAAAGGGCTCAACAATACCACACAGGCAAGTCTTGATATGCAGACCGCTAATTATGCTACACAGGGGGCATCAGCACTTGCAAAGGGCGTTAGTGCATGAGCAATGGCAATAAATCAGGCGATCAAGCAACGATTCACGACAATGTATCCTGGAGAAACGCCAGGAGATATAGCGAATAGCGGAAAAGCATTGTCGAAGTCATTGGGCGTACAGCAGACGTATCTTGATAGCACAAAAAGAGCATTCAATACGGCGATCGGTGGACTCGATATACTTGATAAAACTATCAAACAATATAATCTGAATACATCAGATTATTCCGATTTGAACCACTTTGAAAACGCACTAAGCGCTCATGGAGCAGACGTGTGACAGATAGGGGCACTCAAGCTTGCATTAACGTCAGTACAAACTGAATATGGTCAAGTATTATCAAGAGGTGGACAAACTACGGACAAAGTGAGAGGAGAAGCAGAGGACCTATTGAGTGGCAATATGGGAGGAAAGAATTTGAAAGAAATTGTGGATACGATGAAATCGGATTGAAAGAATGTGGTGGATGAAGCACAAAAGACTGTAGACGACTTGAAGAAACAGTATAAAGACCTGAGTACATGAGGAAATAAAAATAACGCTTCTGCGTCAACATCATCTGCTCCAGCGTCTACAACAAGTACAACGTCGGCAGGCTCTACTATAAATAACTCTATGTCTGCTGAAGACCTCGCAAAAGCATTTGCTCCTAAACCATAATAACGATGGCATACCCCGAAGACAACACGCAGTGACCCGTAGCACCTACCTATAACGGTGTAGGAGCAGGATTGCAGACAAGTGCGTACAATCCGTTCGGGTCGTCTCCCACGACGGGTACACCGACTCCTAACCCAGTCACGCAGACACAATGGACACAGTCGCAGGGCATAGGTGCTTTTTCTGACTTGTATCCGTCTATCATGCCGCAAGTACAAAAGTATACTGGTACTCCACAGCAACCAAATGCACAGTATTCGTATGAGGATAAAAAGAACTTATGGCAACAGTCAGGATTGCCTATGTCTTCGTTCGACCTCAGTATGTTCAATCGTGATGCCAATGGTCAAATGTATATCAAGCGCGATGCATTCTTGCAGGAGAATGACCGTCAGAATGCCATACAAAACCCACAGGCGACTCCAGAGCAGGTGCAGCAGTATAGCCAGCCAACAACCACCACAACACAGCCAGAGGGTACCACGAATGCACCATGACACCTTTTCGACGATGAGAAGGATATATACAAGCAGATGACCGATGCGTGAGTAGACCCAAACAAAGCAAATCAGGCTATAGAGATACGGCGCTCTAATCTCCTCGATGGAAATACACAATTGTCTCCGAATGAGGCACAGGCACTTCTTACGATGCAGGCAAATGGAATACCTTCAGATAAGGCGGTAGATACCTTGAAGATAATGCGTCAGAATGAGTATAACGCCCTGCCAGAGTGGAAGAAAATAGGGCAAGCATGAGTGAATTTGACCACAGGAGCTCTTGCAGAGGCTGCAAATCAGGTAGGTGATGCTCTCGATTGGGTTACCCTCGGGAAGGCGTGATTTCGACAAGAGACGCAGGACGCTATGAATGCAGCAAAGTTTGCCACAAATACCACAGCAGGCAAGATAGGTGATGGTATATTTATTGCTGGGGAAATGGCAGTCGGCGGTGATTTATGATTATCTAAATTACTCACGGCGGCAGGAGAGACGATAGGCGCAGGTACTCGTATCGGCGGAGCATTAAAAGCGGCGGGAGAAGCAAATGGTATTATCGCAGGTAGTGCTAAGATGGGACTAATGCAGGGCGCAGTATCGCCAATCTTGAACGAATGAAGCAAGGCAACGCCAGAAGATATTGCAACGTCCGCAGGCGAATGACTCGTATCATGAGCAGTAACGGGATGACTATTAAAGGGTGCATGAGTCGGTGCAGGATGGCTTGGCGATAGGCTACAACTCTCTGGTCTTCTCAATCCTGCTCGTCTTTCTGAGACGATGACAAAACTTATCACGGAGGATGGTGAGAAAGCACCATGAGACGTGGCGAAGTGGATGACCGACCGATGAATGACTGGAACTAAGGGGCAGATTGTCGATAAACTCGTAGAGAATGGAAAAAATAGCACGAAGGCAGTAGATGGGGCTCTATCGGGAATAAGTGCAAGATATGATATACCAGAGGTACGCGCTGCACTTACCCAGACAGAGAAGGATTTGACTGGGATTGCATGACAAGAAGACAATCTTGCTCGTGTAAAGCAATTACTTTCGCAAGGTGATTATTCATTGTCGGAGGCGAATGAGGCAAAACGTATTATCGACAAGCAATACAATCTCTATAAGCAGAGTGGAGACCCTATGGCAGGGCAAAAGGCAGAAGGATTACAGAATATCAGGAATGGTATCAAGACTTTCATTGAGGATAAGGCGGCAGAGAATGGTGTTCCGAATCTTCGTATGATGAACAACGAGACAGCCGTTTCGTATGCGCTCGCGAACGGGATACAGAAGAAAGAGTCGGCAGACTATATTCGCTCTATCCTTTCTGGGCACATGCTGGGTGGTGTACTCGGATATGAGACGTGACCCTTTGATGGAAATACCACAGAATGAAGGGTGGGTAACGTATTGACGGGTATGCTTATCGGTAAAACAATCGACAGCACTTTCGTAAAAACAAAAGTTGCGTCTATTCTCCATGCTCTCTCGGGGCGAGAACTTACCACCCTTGAAGGATATTTTAAGAGTGGTGGTAAGACCAAAGTATCAGAGAACTTGAAGAAGAAAGTAGAGGATACTATATACAAGTCTCACGACCCCGAGCCATCACCTCGCGCCTACAATCCACCTAAAGAAACACCAACCGCACAACCCAACCAAAACCAAAATCCCAATCGTCCCGCCTATCAGCGAGGTAACTTCGAGGCATGACCGAATGAGCGTGAGCCAGCATATCAACGAGCAAGAGCACACGCACAGCAGGAGAATCCAGTACCACAAGCCGCACAAGATATGGCATCACAAAAATACGGTGGTGTACCGATAAAGCCAGTCGGAGAGGTATCGTCCGTCGATGAGGCTATCGCGAAAGCGAATGGTACGCACGTCCCACAGGCGGAACATACGCCAGTGGATCATACTACGGAGGAACACATGCAGGCTTTCAAGGATAGAGAGGCAGCCAGAGCAGAGGAGGCAACGAAGACGAAGGAGAAGGCTGATATATCCGAACGGATACTTGGATATGCGAGGGATGGCACAATCACTCCACAGGATAGGAAAGCATACGAGGCTATCAACCCATGACACACTGTGGAGGGCGATATGAAATCACAAACCCCAGTATATCCCAATAAAACACCCGTATCACCCACCGCAACACCCGAGACGACCACTGTATCGGAGAATGGTGGAAACACACCAGTACCAACGCCTGAAACAGGAAAGAGCGGAACGACAGTCGATAGGGGACAAATGTCCAAGGCAATAGAAAAGATTTTAAATAAATCAAAGGAAACGTATATAAAAGAACTAACAAAAAAAGCACAGAATGAATGAGTTGATATGGCGGATGATAGTATAAAAGCCCATATAGAAAATGTAGCAGAAAAAAATACTACGTCACTATTAAATTATCTCGCGGGCATCCATAACAATGTTGATATGTTCTTACCGAGAAATCCGATTTGAAGATGAATTTTAGAGGATATTCTTTGATATAAATTACCAAGGACAGCATCCTGAACGAAAAAATTTTTGGAAGAAAATAAGAACAGCATAGTGCGCAAATATATGGATAGAAACTCCGATAATTTGCAAAATCCGAAACAGTCTATAAAATGAGGAATATTGAAAGTGAAACCATGAAATCAGGTAAAGTATAATCAGGGTAACTATTATGCTCCTGTTCGCATGATATTGAGCGATGAAGATGCTATGGTTTCTCGATATGGCTCTTTGCAATGAAAGATGATGAAACAAAAACCATTGACAGCAGTTGAGAAATCCGAATTACAGTCTATTCCCAAGAGACTTTGAAAAACAAGAGAAGAAATAGAACAAAGGGTACAGGAACTAAAAGACATTGCAAAAAAAGCAAGAAAGAAGAATGAGGAAGTAATAGTTGACACTACTAAAAAACAATCCACTCGCCCATAACACGAAATAGCCTATGCTAAAAATCGCCGTCAGAGACCCCATATATCGTATATGTATGACTCTCTTTATCGACGTACAAAAGAAGCGAGTAAATCGTCTCTATGGTACTAAATTCACAGAGTATGAAGGGTCGGACGGCGAGTGTTGGTATGAGCGAGAAACCAACAAAGGAATAGTAATGTGGATGAGATACCATCCGAACCACTCGCTATTTACGAAGGTATTTATCCATGAGTTGGTACATGCCGTGCGAATGGGCTTTGAACACGTAGGGATAGAATATCGAGCAGAAAATGATGAGTGTATCGCATATCTTATGGAGTATTTCTATCATGAGTTTGACAAGAAAATCAAGCAAAGCGAGAAATCAGGATACTTGAAAAAGCGATACGGAGAACTTGCAAAACCCGAGTAATCGGCTATAATATCTATATCCCGAATCTTCAAGGCTCGTCCGAAGGAGGTCGGGGGTAACCTCACGGAATGTACGACTGGGATACTCGGTCGTTGTGAGCATTCTATGTCCCTCTATGAGAATAGGGGGATTTTTTATTGACTTACACATAATACCCGTATAATGGCGACAGACCACAAACTAATCTCTCCATAATCTCACTATTTATGCCAGCAAACAGCGCAAAGATGCCTAAAAAGGCAATGCCAAAGAAATTCGCAGGGAAGTCTACCAAACTCGGTGGAGGCGGAAGATTCGCTATGCTTTCATCCAAAGTAAAAGCAGGCGAAAAGAAAGAGGGGAAGTCCGAGAAGACAGCCGAGCGCATTGCAGGTGCTGTCGCAGCTAAGGTATGACAAACTAAGTACGGAAAAGCAAAGATGGAAAAGATGAGTATCGCAGGAAAGAAACGGGCATCTGCCAAGAAGTAACTTACATTAACCCAACATTATTATGACAATCACTCGCGATGAATATGTAGAGCTCCGTACTCGTGTAGAGGCTCTCGAGAATGCTTCTACTGATTCCACCAAGAAGGTTACGACTCCTGTAGTCAAAGAAGACGATTCTACTTCCTCAACAAAATAACCTATGGCAAAGAAAATTACCACGAAATCCTACGAAAACTCTGCAATGGATAAGAAGACAGACAAAGTAGGAGCAAAGAAGATGGGCGTCCCTGTAAAAAAGTACGAAGGTACCAAGGAGAACAAGAAGGAGGATGAGAAAAACATAAAGAAAATGGGAATGGTAATAACCGCCAAGAAGAATAAGCCGAAAGTAATATCGGCAATGCCTCGATAACCCGTCTTCAATGGACGAGTCAACAACCTATGATGTCTCACGACAAAAAGAATGGCGTGCTTCGATAGATAAAAATCTACGCAAGCGTGCCAAACTTTTGCGTTTGTGCGAGACGGACAAGAAGTTTAGAGACAATGTGTACTATCGCGTGCAGAATGACATACTCTTCTACTTCGAGTATTTCCTATATACCGACCGACACCCGCAGTTTCTCCCTGAATGGAAGAAGAATCATGCTCCTTTTGTCTTGTTCGAGTATCAGAAGCGTTTTATACTCGACTTTTGGGAAGCGGTACAGCAGGGGCAATTACAGGCACACGAACGGTCTTGACCCGCATCGATATTTGTAGAGAAATCTCGTCAGATGGGTCTTACATGGATGATTCTCGGGGTATTGCTATACGCGTATAGCATCCATAATCTCAAGTGCTTCTGCATATCGAAGAAACAGGAGGACGTGGACAAAAAGGGCGATATGAAGTCTCACTTCGAGAAACTCCGATTTATGATAGCGAAACTCCCGCAGTGGATATTGCCCACTGGACTCGAGAAGAAGACGGGCACAGAATGTAACAAGGAATTGACTCTATCGCGCAAGGACGGTACAGGCTCTATCACTGGTGAAGGCTCCTCGCCAACCTCTGGTAGACAGGGGACGTATGCTATCACGTTCTTGGATGAATGCGCGTTTATTCCGTATGCTCGTGGCATCGATTCTGCCGTATCCTCTGCCTCGTGAACGGTCGTATATAACTCTACACCTAATGGTAGACAGAATCTATACTTTGAGAAGCGTGATAGGGCTTTAATGGGGTATTTACGATACCACCGCCTCCATTGGTCGGAGCATCCTTTTTATACACAAAAATGGTATGAGATGAAATCAAACGAATTGCCCGAGTGGCAGATAGCACAGGAGCTGGATATATCGTATAGTGAGTCGGTCAAGGGTCGTGTATATCCCGAGATAGTCGAGGAATACAGTGATATAGAATATGATGAGAGACTACCGCTCTATATTGGTCTCGATAACTCGCACGGAGGACAAGACCCGCACGCGGTAATCGTGATGCAGAAGGACAAGCAATACTGGAATATCATCGACTATATAGAGATAAACACGTCCGTCACGGAGATGGCGCATATTCTTGCAAGGAAAGCACGGAAGTCTATGGATAATTCCGAGCAAATGGCGTGGTATCTCCGATATACGGATAAAAAGATACCAATATTCGTGTCCGATCCGTACGATACAGGTGCAACCTTGAATGAAAGCACCATCTATCAGGAGTACAAGAAGGTGGGGATACACCTGAACATACCAAAAGAACGTAGCAAGAAATCTCAGATAAACCTACTTCGGTCGAATATCCACCGTCTTCGATTCTCGAATAACGCGGAAGCACTCTTATGGAACCTTATGAACGCGCATTACCCAGAGCGTGGAGACACTTCGCAATCCACATCGGTACTCGATAAACCAGTACATGACCATACTTCACATGGAAGGTCAGCAATGGAGTATCTTGCAACGTATCTATTGGAACAAGAAGGCTTTGACAGGAAGCCTAAACCGTATACAATAGAGATACCAAATCATGTCACAGGAGGCATAGAAACAGTCGTACAATATCTATAAAACACATATGAAAGAATATACCCCAAAATTTCTCGGGAAAGACCCCTATGACGTTATCAAGAGTATGGGAGCTCCTGTCGGTGGTTTTACTGCCACCGAACAAGAGAGAAAGCGCACTGGATACATCATGAATCGCTTTCAAGAGATGTTCGCAAAGCGGTCTGCAGTACACCGACAGTGGCAGACTTTCATACAACAGTTAGAATCAATATTCGTACCATATACGGATGGTAGGTCTCGCTCGAACTATCCCGTAGAGCGCTGTATGATTGAACTCTTCGTTGCAGAGTCCCTTAAGCGTCCTACTACGTGGACAGTCAAGGAGGAGAATATGAATTTTCAAGACCAAGCGCGTATCTTCAAGCACGTTTGGGACCATGACTTTTCGTGCAATGAGCGCAATAAGGTCTTCATACTGGACGACTTCATTTGTGCTACGATAGGTACGTCTATCATCGGTACGGGATACGAGTATAACATGCACGAGTATTCTGACTTGAACCTTGAGTCTATGGCACTCGGGAATCCGACATTTACCAAGAAGACCAGCATATCGGGGAATGTATTCATTCGCAATATCGACATACGCCGATTTTTCGTGGATGATAAGGCAATCGACATGGATGATGCCGAGGATTGTATCATGTTCGAATATATCCCGTATATGACGTTTCTATCGTATCAGAACAATCCTCTCTACAAGAATATCAAATACGTCCGCCCTTGAAAGATGAAGGATGGCGATATACGGGTTTTTATGACCAAGGAGGAGCGTAATAGCGCGTCTACCGACTATGTGGAGCTCATGCGGTACTACAACGTCGCTACGGACGAATATGTAGTGGTTGCTAACGGTCAGGTGGAAATCCTGCATATGCCTCTCATATCCTATGACGGAAAGAAGAACAGCAAATGGGGTGGTAAAACATTGCCGTTTACTTCCCGACAGTATATGAGGAACGTATACGGTTTCTATGGCATGGGGATACCTGAGATAGTCCTACAATTCAAGTCGAAGCTTAACATTCTGGAAGAGATGCTCATGGACGCTATCAAGCGCAGTAGCAACACAGTGTTTGCGATCGGTAATAATCTGCAATTCGATGGCAACGGATTCGCGCTCAACAATCAGATATTGAAATTCGATGGAGACCTCACTCCTAACAACTTCCAGCAGATAAGTGGCACACCTCCAAATGGCGCTATCTTCTCACATAGAGATAACGTATTTCGAGACTTAGCAGTGGTATCGGGAATTGATATACGAAATGAACTTGACAATACTCAGACCACAGCATATCAGACAGCAGTAGAGAAAGAGACACAACAGAAGAGACTCAACCTTGTGTTCTCCAATAAGGATACGTCATACCAGAGGATTGCCAATCAGCACCGTTGCAATCTCCAAATGTTCTTCCCGCAAAAGATGGTGCGTGAGATGACGGACGATGGGCAATCGACACCAACATATCCAAGTATCCCGATGAATGGAGAACTTCGGAAGAAGGGAAAATTTATCAAAAAAGCAGGGAAGCACCTATTTGAGGTGAAGCCCGAGGACATTATGGGAGATATAGGTATCGAGGTGTATACCGACATAAATACTACGGCTATCAATGAGGTGGAGAAGGCACAAAAACTTGAATTTTTCAATGCGCTACAGGGAATTACAGCACTATACGCACAAAATCCATGATTGGAGAACGTCATATCGCAGAACGACTCTATCAAAGACCTTGCCGAAGACTTCCATATCGAGACCAAGAGTGTTGACCAACAGGAGACCGAGAAGGCAATACAAGGCGTATACGATAAGCTCCATTCGGTGGCGCAGGCATTCGCACCACAGTGACAGGGGAATACTCCGCAGGGTGGTGCTCCACAATGAGCAGAGACACCACCAATACAATCAGCAGGATGAACACCGCCAGTACCAAGTAACCCAGCACAGGCGACAGCACCACAACAGGGCATGCAAGCACTAACCAACACATAGTATGGAAGTAGGAATTATCACAAAAGCGCAGGCAAATATGCTCGATGAGAATTTCCGTAGGGATAACGTGTTATCCCGTGAAGAGGTTATTTCACTTTTAGCTGTTGCTCCTGCTATATGAAAGGTATGTAGTCTTATGGTTAGCAATACGAAAGAAAATATAGGAAATAAGGCGTTTCGTGGCAAAGAAGAATACGCCTATGGAAAGATAGATGCGTTTAATGAAATATACGGGTGTATACTTGAATTGTACAATAAAGTAGTTTCTTACGATATGAAAAAAAAAGATTGACATAATGATAATGGGGAATAGAATGGAAACAGCTCATTAAAACACGCAATCGACAACCCCTATCGGGGTCATAGATACTAAAAGTAATCATTTAGTGTCTNCGACTCCGAAAGGAGATACTGCTATGCAATANCAAGCAGTATAATATCTCTTTTCCTCCCCCTAAATGGACAATCAGGAAATCTACGAGACCCTTGACGAAGGTCAAGATAACTCTCAATCTGTCGAAGAGTATCGCCGAAAACTTACTGCAAGTAAGAATGAAGGTGTACGACTAAGCAGAGAAAATAAAGCGTATATCACTACGCTCGCTAATGCGGTGAAGAAGGACAAAACTATCCTTACTTCCCTTCCTCTTGATATGGCAAAGTCTGTTGCCAAACAGGCTGGAATCAATCTTGNGGATGTATTAGATGAGGATGATATTCCCGCAGGCAACGAAGGTGGTGTGGCAACCCCAGAGTCTAACCCTACGAACGATAGTCAGTTTTTGGAGTTTAAGGCACGATTAGAACATGATAACGCCACAAAGGCATTTCGTGAGTCAATCAACGGATTCTCCGAGGACGATAGAAAAAGTGCAGAGTCTCTTTTTGCTGAAATGGTAGGCAACCGAAAGGTTACCGAACTGGAAGCAAAGAAATACTCGGACATCATATCGGCATACGTGAAAGACCAACAGTCTAAGCGCAATCCGTATTCCATCGCAAATCTCGGTAGTACAGGTACACAGTGAGGAATCGCATCTGCTGGATGAGTCGCAAGTCAGGAGCAATATGACATCGTAAAAGGTGGAGTAGAATCGCTCAAGGCACGTAGGTATCCAAAAGAGAGAATCCTTAGTATATACCCCGAAGCAGAATCCTTAAACCTAATCTAAACTCCTATGAAAACTGAAAAAACTATCACTACAAAAACCAATGATATGGTACAGGTAGAGAGGTCGGTATTGGATGACTTAATGTCTCGTATCACAAAGGTAGAATCGGCGCAAAACGACAATCCTGGTGATATGAAGAAGCCAGTCGAGTATCCTCGTGATGCTCCCCATAAGATTTCTTATAAGATGCTCTTGCAGTCTCGTGATGAAGATGACGAAGGCGCAGAGATTCTCAAGCCTATTGCAAAGATTAGTGTGAAGAGCGACGGTGTCCCTTGAACAAATCAGGTGCATCAGACTGCTTATATCACGTATGCGGATGGAAGCAAAGAATCCATTTCGTATGAACTCTATGCAAAGACGGTTCGATATTCTGAAAAACAGTTTCCCACAGAGATTGTCATCAAGAACGGTAAGAAATTCTATACTTTCGACTATCAAGGTGATACTATCACCGTCGAGGAATCCACTATCAACTAATCTATAAATACCATGTATATCTGAAATGACGAAGTAAAATCCGTAGAGAACAACGTAGTCACCTTTATGGATGGTTATGAGCAGACTTTTACGGAAATATCGCTCAAATATATCCTTACGGATACACCGAAGAATCCTACTGAACTCCGCGACTTGATTGTGGAGAATGTAGCATCGGGGATACTTGATGTATTCCTCGCTCATAATGTACCGCTCGTATATCTTCGTAATGTAGTCGATGGAAGCACACATGCGCTCGAAATCGGTCTACAGAAGGCACAGGCTCTTGATTCAGGAATCAAGCGCAGAGCATATGGAGATATAAAGGAGTCGGCACAGGAGATGAATCTTCGCGTGACTGTAAATGATATTTTCAATAAGGCAAAGCAGTTTGACGTACTCTAAACGTCTTCCCTATACCAATAACAACTAACACAAATGGGTAATCCTATTACGCCTCTCAATCAGGCAAATAGTCTCACTGGCTTCCTCCCTTATAAGGGAAAGTTGAGCGGTGAGACTCGACTTTTCTCCATGAAGGCATCCATCGCCATTCTCGATGGTACTGCATTAATGGTAGAAGTTTCCACAAGTAACCCCACGGGATACTACACGACCGCTACGACTACGCAGGCAAATGGACAGAATATCACTGCTATCCTCGCGGAGCCTATCGCTACCACCGACTCCGACTATGCTACAGCTGGTAAACTCAAGTATGCATATGAGGTAACTCCCACGCAGACTTGGTATTTCACTGTCGGTTCAGGTACGTTCACAGCAGCAGATGTCGGACGCACTTGCGCACTCGCTTCTGGCGGACGCACGGTTGCAGTCGATACGAACGGTAATGAGTTCATCATTGACGGATACATCAATTCCACCACTGGTTTTGGTCGCTTCGCAATGCCGAATGTACAGACCGCATAATTATTAACACCAACACAAAATGGCTACTATTCTTAATTCACAGACGCTTCCCCAGTTCAACGATACCGTTAGCAGGGATTTCAAGCAGATGTATACGGTCGATAAGCCCGTATTCCGCGGAAGCGGCATCGCACAGGAAGAGACGGTAGATATTGGTACTGGACAGTATCGTATCATGACCGAGTACGTAGATACTGACCTTTACGCGGCTATGGTTGCAGAAGGTGCAGAGTTTCCTCGCTCTCGTGTATCGTTCGGTTACGAGAAGGCTCTTCAAGTCGGTCAGTACGGACGTACTATCACCATCACGGCACTCTTCCGACAGACGGAGAAGTATCAGAAGGTTCTTAACTATGTTCTCGACCTTCTCCCTACGGGACGTGACCGTCTCGACCTCGACCTTACGCACCGTCTCACGTTCGGTTTCGCAACGTCCTATACTAATATGGACGGTATCACGGTCGATACAACTACGGCAGATGGTTACCAACTCATCTATAACGCCCACCTTCTTCGTGGAAGTGCTACGACCTACTCGAATCAGATTACGGGAAACCCCGCATTCTCGAAGACGGCACTTGAGGTAGCAATCTCGGAAGGTCAGCAGAATACGTATACGAACCTTGGACAGCGTGTTGCATTCATGCCGAACACTATCATTACGTCGAACGACCCGACTACGGTCAACCGTGTTGCAGAACTGTTCCGTGCTACGGCAGACATCAACTCGGCTAACGCAAACACCTACAACGCCTTCGGTGGTGGTGGTGCATTTGGTCTTCGTCATATTATTCTTCCTCGTCTCGCTACAGACGCACGGGGACAGTCGGATTCTACAAAGATTGGGTACTGGTTCCTTGCAGACACGAACTACTCGGCAATGTTCCTTGGAGTTCTTCAGGAATTTAGCCTTACTATCCCGACCATCGGAAGCAATGCAGAGGATTTCTTTACGAAAGACCTTGCATACCGTGTGGACGGAGTATATGGTATCACTATCGTATCGGCTCGATGGATTCGTGGAAGTACTGGTCTCGGAGTATAATCTAACCCTATAAACACTATGTCTTCAATCAAGAACGGATATAATAGGGTTGGAAATATGGTAGTAGCTGGAAAGGTTGTCACATCGTCGACAATTCCTCTCACTACTACCGTACTCCCTATCTTCCAAATTAAAGGTAATGGCGGTGTCGTAGAAGACATCGTTGTATCCTCTATCGACTCTACGGGTCTCGCTGGTGGTACTAACGTATTCATCATCGTCGGTAACGGTACGACTACCGCGTCTGTGACGGCATTCTCTACGGCTGTATCGGGTCTCGGCTCGTTTTCCAGTAAGAGTATCGCTACGGCATCTGTAACGGGTGGTGAAGTGGCATTTCCTGCTGGAATTACCACGGTTGCAATCTCGTCTACCGTCGGAGCGTGTACTGGTGCAGGTCAGGTACTTGTTACCATCAAGGTACGAGGTTTGGACGACTCTATTACGGTACAAGCACTTTAGCGCTACTATCAGAGGGGTGGGTAATACCACCCTTCAAATAGTATCTCTAACAAAAATATATGGGAATCAGAAACGTACAATCATATTCAATACCTGCTCGAACCACTGCGGGTGTTGACCTGTCTACTGTTGCGGGTGATTTTAGGCATATAGACCTTATCCTTACGTCGATTGCGGCAAGTGACCAAGTTGTACAGGTCGTAGGGTCTGACGCTGTGTCACGACCCGATTTCTCGGCATCGTCTACGGCTACAAATCCTTGGACCGCATATGAGGTCGTGGATAGGGATACGGGGTCTGCTATAGCAGGCACTGCTGGTATCACTGTATCGGGCGCAAGCGTAAAATCCTACGAGGCGAATATCAACGGTGCTCGATGGATTGGAATAAAGGTTGTATCGGGTACTGCTGGTGCAATCTCTGGAACACTTACCATGTATGACAATCAATAAATATGGCACACAATCCTAATTTTCTCATACCGAAAGCAAATCTCGCAGCGTTTCCTACGATCGGGAGTAGCAATTATCTATACCTTGCAATAGATACGAATCTTCTGTACTGGTATAATGGCACTTCTTATATACTTATCGGTGATACGAGCGTATTGATTCAGGATACACCTGTAAACGCATCGGGCAACCCGAACTATCCCGCAACGACCAAAGACCACTTCTTCTTCATAAGCGTTGCTGGTAAGATAGGAGGCGCATCAGGTATAGTCGTAGAGGCTGGCGATATGGTTATCGCAAATACTACCAATGCGGGTGGCACACAGGCTGATGTCGGTGCGAATTTCAATATCATTCAGACGAATCTAAACCCGAACTTGTATGCTCTTCTTTCGGGTGCCACTTTTACGGGTCCTATATCAACCAATGGAATTGTCAATACTCACGATGGTACATATGAAAAGGTATCACTCGACACTTCCCCATTTCGACAATTTACGTGGACAACCAACACTACTGGAACTCTCCCGCAGCTTTTCGGAGGTGTTATCCTGATGTATTGATATATGCACAACGTCGATATAGACGCATCGGGTAATTTCACTGGTGCTATCGATAATTGACCGTGTGAGGTATATGCCTACGACGAGACTGGACAGCAGGCATTTTTCACCTGTCCCACCACTACGGCAGGACAAGTACCGTGAGTCTTCGCTCCTTGGGCTCTTCAATACTATATACTCTCTAATGGAATCACTGCCCACACGTTCACATCGGACGTCGCTACTGGTACAGCACCGTTCACGGTCTCGTCTACGACGCAGGTAGCAAATCTAAACTCTGAGTCTTCCTGAAAAGCAACCAACCTCGTCTGAGGCAATACCACTACGCTACTCGGCTCTATCCCCTATCAATCGGGAGTCGATACGACGACGCTCCTTCCTCCGAATACTACTGTCACAAAGAAATATTTGATGTCTCAAGGGGACGGTACTGATGGTAATGACCCAACGTGGGATACGATTGCTGCAGGTATCACCAATTTCACCGAGTCCATAAACACCTCCGCCCCAAACGCCACTACCCCAGTCGCGGCACTTACTGCCACGAATGCTGCCACGAATGTAGACGCTGCATTTATTCCAAAGGGTCTTGGAGCTATTCTCGCTCAGATTCCCGACAATACGAATGATAACGGCAATAAACGCGGGTATCTCTCTGTAGACCTTCAGCGCGCTCCGTCTGGATATGGAAAACAGGCAACACAAGTAGCAAGTGGATTTGCATCGGCACTTATCGGTGGACGTTCTAATACAGCATCAGGAGATTACTCGGTTTCTGCGTGACAGTTAAATATAGCATCGTGAACACACTCTATCGCAGTAGGTAATTGAAACACCACATCTGGCATAGCATCGACAGCATTTGGTATAGGCAATATCGCCAGTGGAGATTATTCTACAGCCCTGGGGTCTTCCAATGGAGCCTCTGGTACAGTAGGTATGGCTGCCGTAATGGCTGGAACAAGTCTTGAAGCGCAGTCTCTTTCGCAAATCGCTCTCGGACAATATAATACCATCGTATCTGGCTCAGCGAATACGTGGGTGGGAACAGATGTATTAATTCAAGTCGGAAATGGAGCGGATGGAGCGCATCGTAGTGATGCATTAAAAGTACTCAAGAACGGTAACACCACTATATCGGGTACTCTGGCAGCATCAAATCTATCGGGCACGAACACGGGAGACCAGACAAATATATCGGGGAATGCTGCCACTGCTACGACGGCATCCTCCCTCGGGACGAATGGTACTGCCACCACCCCGNAAATCACGACGGGTCTCAAGGACACAAACGGTGCCGCAATAATCGACTTCACCGCGACGGCGAGCGCCGCCCGAGAGATTGTCATCGCGAATGCCACCTCCTCGAATAATCCGACTATCGGAGCATCTGGCGGACGCCTTGGTCTTACTGTATCAGACTTGGAAATTACAGGAAAACAGGTTTTTGGAAATTCGGACGCCAATAATGTTTTTCGTCTTCGACGTGCTTGAACGGATGGAAATCTATTTACGCCCCATTTCGATATAACCGATTGGCAATTCAAGTCGGTATCGGGAGGATTTGAATTTGGGGGAAGTACATCACAATTTGCCTGTGACGCATCGGGAAACTTTTGGACGAACGGAACCATTACAAACGCTGCTGGATTCGACTCCTCCAAGGTCACTACAGGAACGTATACGCCTACGGCTACGAACATCGCCAATACCGACGCACGGACTCCTACGGTCTTCCAATACACCCGCGTAGGCAACAACGTCCAAGTATGGGGAGCAGTCTCTATAGACCCGACCACGACCCTGACGACGACACAAATCAACCTGACACTGCCGATTAACTCTACGCTCGCATCCTACAACCTCCTATCTGGTATGGCAGGAGGAACAGTAACGGGAGTCAATCAGGACGGAAGTTGTTATGCCGATACATCTCTCAATCTCTGCCGAGTGTACATCCCACTCGTCGTGAGTACGACAGCACAGAACTGGATTATTTCCTTCTCATATCCGATTATCTAACCCCCACATTTTATGGCTATTGTCCACACATTCACCGACAAGTACGGTATCGTCCACCCCGAGGCATTCACTCTGGTTTCTATCGGAAGTATTCAGCAGGAGAAGATTGTCACGGTACCTTTCGCACCCGCTATCCCCGCTGTACTCGACTACGAGCGAGACGCCAATGGGGACGCTATCGTAGACGTACAGGGCGACACTCCCCAGACGACCACCTACAAGACGGTAGAGGTATCCCCCGCGGTACCCGAGACTCCCGAGGAGAGCCACATGGGCTTCGTCGTGTATCCTATCGTCCGTACCTATGTATCGAGCGACAAGACAGACTTCGAGCCTGTATCGGTATCGCAACCTGCTCCTTTCGAGTATCAGAATGGAAATGTACTTGAGGAAGCAGAAGCATATCTTAAGACTCTCCCCGAGTTTGAGGGGGCTGTAGACGCATAACATAATCATATCTGATATGTCTATAAATCCACTACTTATCACGCCTACGAGAAATATACTCGTATCGGCTAAAATNAAATCCCGTTGACGATTCCATTGTCAATATGATTGGTAATACCATACTTCCTTAACGATTCGTCATGTATACAACAAATACACAATCTCTATTCGTTGGAACTGGTGGTGACTATAGCGACTGGAACACCGCCGCATCGGCTCTCGGGACGACTGGTGGTACTATCATACTACTTGACTCGGTCATGGAAGTGACAGAGGGGTGGGAAGGCGTAAAACTCAATGGTACTTTTTCCGTCATGACGGGGTACAGTGGCGTACCTACTCGGTCGAATATACGGACAATATCAGCAAGAGGAAAAACAATCGTCCGAGCAAAGGGGGGGAGCAATGTTCGAGCCCTGCTATGTAATACATTCGCACCTGACGGAACTACAACGGGAAGTGGTGGAAACTCAACCAAACGCAATACCAATATGTACTTCGAGGGGATAGAGTTTGATATGAACTATCCCAATAATGCACCGTGAGCAATCAGTGGAGCGCAGTATCTCGCTTCGGCTATCATTGACGGATTTTCCCAGTCAAAATTCGTAAAGTGTGGTTTCATTAACTGTCGTGTCGCATCACCGAGCGGTACAGCCTATGGTATCGGCGTGGATACGTTTGATGCCTATGACCTTGTAATGGAGGATTGCTACGCGGATAACTGCGACAAGAATCTCTGGCTCACGACCAATGCGCCAGGAGACAAAATCAACGGACGTATCCGAAANTTCAAAACCACGAATAGCATAGCCGAAGGGGTATACCTCGAGGCAGGCGTAGGATGGGATATAGAGGTATTCGGGCAGAATATCGGGACACACTTCATCTATATGCCTACCACATTTACGTCTGCAACATCATGACAGTTTCGTATCAAGGGAAAGTGCGATGGATACAATGGTTTTGGGTTCGTCAATCATTGTCCCGATGGATACGTTGACCTCATACTTTACAATAATTCGGATACCGCACTCGGATACAACGTACAAATCGAGGCAACGAACATACGCGGAAGCATAGAGATGGCAAATTATACAAAACACGGTGTGCGACTCTCGAATGGAAGCAATCACCAGTTTCAGGTAAAATCCAAAAACGGTGGGACTGCCACAAACAATACGTACAACGCCGTACAAATCGAATGAGCAACCAACTGTACTATAGATTGTAATGATTTCTCGACTGTTTCCAATAAGCCCGCATACGCGGTTAATGAAAACTCGGGAAACTACAACAATATACGGGCTGTCTCGAGTACCGCCGTATCGGGCAAAGCTAATGTGACGGGCGCTAATTCTGTAAACCTCTCTTAAATATGCCAAGACGCATAATTCTCTTGTAATTATCAGAAAGACGCTATAATATAACGTATATCCAATAACAATCTACCATGGAAACACAGCAGTCATCTACACAGACACTCAACCAGAGTGATATATCTCTGGGGGTAACAGTAGCGCTCGCATACGCACCAACGATTTTGACATCGCAGGAGGCGATTATGTCGATAATCAATACGTTCGGAGCCGACCCATCGGTCGTGAAGGCGGTGACNTTCTTCTTNGCNATCGTCGCGACGTTCTATGCGCTGTATANGCGAGGACCTGCCGAGTCGTCTATCACTCCAGAGGCNACCAAAGTAACGAATGTCGCTGCCACCACGACAGCACCAATGCTTGTTCCGTCGAATACGGTACCGCCCGCAGGAGTATCGCTCATGGATCAACCCCCGATACCCCCGATACCGACCACATACCCAACTATCGACAATATGACGGGTGTGAATACTTCTAACGCCCAGTAAGTATGCCACCAAAAATGCAAGAGGACATACAGGTATCCGTAGCCCGTATCGAGGTTCTACTCGGCGAGCATGTAAAACGCGAGGAGAATATGTGGGAGAAAATCAATGATAAAATTGACAAATTCATAAGTGAGTCAAGTAGTAAATTCGTAGAGAAAGAAATCTATCAGATTGAAAATGAAGCCCTACGGAAAGATATACTTCTCCTGAAGGAAACCGTAAAAGACCAATCGGACGAGATAGAGAGCTTGAAAATATCTCGGGTTCGTTTGATAGCATACGTGACAGCGGGGATATTCGTAGCGTCTATCATAGGATGGGTGATAAGCAATGGACTCAATGCCGCAAGCAATTATGGGATTGTCCCGACAGTAAAGAAATTATCTCAATAATACCTTTTCTATGACCGTAAAGGTCATCGTACGAAAGACTAAGACTACGACCCCCAAAAGTACACCCGTTTTCCCACACAAGCGTAAGAATTACGCATAGACAATACTTCTATCGTTATGTCAAAAAAACGACCCCGTATAATCACTTATACGGGGTCTTTTCGTGATGGTACGATATAACTATCGTCAAAGTATTTAGGACGCTGTGGTGGTGCCTTGAAATGCGTCTCACGAGTAAACCACCTCCACAAACCTCTCTACCACAGTCTTGCCATGCTCGAGCCTCTTGATGTAGTCGTTATGGTCGAGAAGTTCGCAGATACACACCCGCTTCGAGTACGACTTTATCATATCGACTCGCATACGGATACCCTGATGGAGTATCTCGGTATCTACGAGTGCGTCGAGTGCTTGGATTTCTTCGGGCATTGTTATAATTGTTAGAAGTTTTTGGCTATGGTACTATGATAGTACGGCTCTTATTGTTATTTCATTGTTATAAATGGAGCGGTAGCAGGCTGCCGACGCCTGTTCCTCAAGGTTGAAGCTTGATATCTTAGCCGATAGACGACTACCGCAAATGGACGAGGCGCAGGGGATGACCCTATTATCATCGGCATCACCCGTTATGACTCTGAGTACCATAGGCTTATTCCCGATGTACTCACGCCCCGCATAGACTCGCCCCCCTCGCACGTTGGTAAATAGGGGCGAGTATTTTTAGTTTTCCTGAAAATACGTATCAAGATACTCCTTCACTTCCTTCGCCGAGCGAGCTACGAGATAGAGACCACCGAGAGCCTCTATCTTGTCTATCATCTTCTCTTGGCTGTGTTCGAGCTTGCCAGTCGGTGTCTTTACCTCGATTGCAAGGAATGCTCCCCCCTGTAGGAGTACGGTGATGTCCGACCATCATTCTCGGCATAGGTGGATGTATGACACGGAAGGGACACGCCCATACCCGTTGCTCCTGGACTGTTTTACCATTCAGGAGTTGGTACGGGTATAGACGAGTTTTTTTTGCTTCTCGTAGATGTCGAGCAGGTCTTGTATCGACTTCGATATGAGCGTTTCGGGTTTTGATGCCATACTTATCCTTTTACGTTAATAATCGGCTTGAGATAGGCAACCACGTCCACGAGGTCTTTCTGCAAGTCCATGACCTCGAAAATGTCCTTGTATGCCATCGGGCACTCGTCGAGCGTTTCCTTGTCTACCTTCGCTGTGATACCCTCCATAGATGCTGTGAAGTCCTCCATTTTTACGTTCTCGACGACGCGCTTACGGCTCATAGTACGACCGCCCCCGTGCGAGGATGAATAGAGGCTGTCAGGGTTTCCTTTTCCGCAGACGATGAAACTACCGTCGCGCATGTTTCCGGGGATGACACCGAGCATGCCCTCCTCAGCGTGGGTCGCCCCCTTGCGGTGTATCCATAGTCCATCGCGATATTCAGCGTGGTTGTGGTTCCGATTGATAAAGGTGAGGTTTTCTCGGTCTTTTGGCGCACCACCGATAGCGTGGTCGATGTCCTTGAGTACGCCATAGAGCATCTGCGCTCGATTTTCGAGAGCGAAGGCGAGACAAAACTCCATATCTTGGATGTACGCTTTTCCTTCGTCCGATTCTACGTCGAGAGCAAATGTGCCCTCATTGTTTTTCCCGTAGGTCTTCTTTATTTGGTTTTGCACATAGTTTCCTTTCTGCTCCTCGTACTTTTCGATGTTGTACTCCTTGAGTCGCTTGGAATTCTCCATCGCGTCGAAGTCCGCCTCGAAGGACGAAGTATCGCATGATTGTGCCTGCTTCGCGAGTGCCATATAGTGTGTGGCCACCTTGTGTCCGACTCCGCGACTTCCCGAGTGTATTACAACCCATATTGTATTTTCTGCGTCGTGTGAAATCTCGATAAAGTGATTACCACCGCCGAGCGTACCTATCTGCTCGGCTCCGTNTTTCTTCATTGCCTCATCCACGATGGGAGAGTGCGGGAGGTGCGAATAGTCCCACGGTAGTGCTACGCTCCGAGAGCGTCCTTCTCCGCATGGGACGGTACGGTAGATGGAGTGGAATATCTCCTGCTCTTTACCGAGAACATCACACAGTTTGTAGTCTGTTTGGTACGCGAGCACACCGCATCCGATGTCGTATCCGATGAAGGCGGGGTATATAGCCCCACGGACGGCGACGACGGCTCCGATTGGTAGGACGTATCCCGTATGTGCGTCGGGCATGAGTGCGCCAGCGACGACATTGTCGAGAGCCATGACCGCGTTGTACTGGTTCATGGCTTCTTCTTCGATGTTCTTTGCGTAGATGTGTGATGGTTTCATGGTGTTATATTAAAATGGTATATCGCTAAAAAAGTCAAGCTCCTCCATCTTAGGTCTCGACTTCTTGACTGGCTTCTCGGGGTCGAGTTCATCGGGTGGTAGACTGTCGTCGTCATCGGACTTCTTCGCGGGCTTGCAGAGTACGAAGTCTTTGACGTTCACGGTAGTGTAATAGGTCTTCGTCCCGCTATCATTCTCCTTCGAGGTCGTCTGGAGCTTTCCCTCGACGTATACCTGAGTGCCCTTATGGAGAAGTTTCTCGACNANACCGACGAGACCATCGCCCCAAACGATACAGTTCACCCACTCGGTGCTTTCCTGTTTCTCNCCCTCGGAGTTCTTCCATGACTCGTAGCAGGCAATGGAGAATCGGGCGTATTTCTTTCCGTTCGCGGTCTCTTTTACTTCGGGAGACTGTCCGAGTACTCCGAGGAGTGCTACTTTGTTGATTGAGAAGGACATGGTTTTATACAGTGTAAGTAATAAGAGTTGAGCCAAAGAGACTCGGGTAGTCATTTGGTCGGCAGTAGATAATATCGTACTTTACGATATCATGGTAGTTTTCGAGATACTTCCTCTGTAGACCTATTTTCTCTCCAGTAGCGGGGTCTATTTCGTCTATTGCAGTGGTATTGACAACACAGCCACATACGCAGTGTCATTGATTCCCTACAACACCGCTTCACGCTTGAATGATTCCGTCGTCTTGCTCATTTTTTGAGAAATCTTTGCCGTACTTTATCAGGAAATTGTAAAGAAATCCATTTTGCAACGACTTTATTTCCTCGTCGATATTGAATGGTCTGACAACGTACTTGATATTTGTCCCGAAAGCCTCGTTGAAAGCCTGCGTGGCGAAGTATGCTCCGTCAGTCATGTATCCGCCGACGTTGGGCGTAAACTTACCGCTGGCAACGTATGCATCGAATGCGGTACGGATAGTATCATATGATGGTACTTTCCCAGTCGAGTTCGCAAGAGCCGTGAAAGCCGAGACGAGTGTACAAGCGTATCGGTCAATCTCCAACTGATTGTAGAATATCCCATCACCCGACAGAGCCTTGAATCTTCCGACTTCGTATGCAAGATTGCCACTCACGTCCATCGCTCCAGCGGGTTGCTCGAAGGCGGACAGTGGTACGTCGATGTCGAGAGTACCGTTGGTAAGTGCTATCTCATTACTTTCGAGTGTCTCCAGCGTGGGAGTCAAAATCTGTGGTTCCATTTTTTGGGTGGTAAGTGGTATAAAGCTCCCTCATTATAGCGCGAAAGATACGTTTTGCAAGACAATCACGTCCGAGATATTCGTAGGTAAAACGATTTTTACAGACTTGTGTTTTACGGAATCGATAGCCAAGACGCATTACGTCATACGGTTGTACACCGTATGAGCGGAACATGCGTGTCGTGAAGATTGCACCCTTTTTACTATGATTTAGTGCGTCGATGAGTTCGGGTCGAGACATGGTACAGGGGATTATTGAAATAGTGTAGTAAGTTTCTCAAAAAAGGTCTTTGGTCTATGGAGTGCATCGAGAGCGTCAGTCAGAGAATCAAATAGCATATCACGCTCCATCCGTGTATTGAAATAGAGAGCAGACTTTCATCCATTACGAGATACGATTATTTTGAACTGTTCGTTTCCGTCTTTGTTAGTGTCCTGCTTGAAAATATCGTTGATACCCTCAAGGTCGTACACTACCATATCCTGTGTCGATAGTGTAGTCATAGTAGGTTATTTATTGAGATAAGAATCTTCTATGAGTATGTCGTGTGGCTCATCTCGCCAGTATGGAGTATGGGTCACGACTGGTTCACGTGGGGACGGTCGGGGAATAGGAGGAAGTCTTGGCTTTTTTGTATTGTGCCACTTCTCTTTTTTTTCTCCATCATATTTATTTCTTCCCGAGTTGATGAGTAGGGTTAGTGCGTTTTTCTCAATCATGAGTTCGTCTATTTCCTTGTAAATTCAAGGCATTGCTCGGAGAGATTTTATCATGGTAGCAAGTTCGGTGCGTCTCTCGACCATTAATACGACTTCTTCTGTGTCTTCGATAAATTTTGGCATGGTTATGGTGGTAATGTGCTATGATATACGTCTCTCGTCCTCTATCGCTCGCATTATCAGTTTGCACGTCTTCTTCGCGTGCATATCGCACCGAGAGCATCAGCGGGAGAGCATATCCACGATGTCGATTTCTTCGCGTTCGCTCTTATCGCTCATCCCTACACCGACGTATCGGACAGGGGTGAGGGTTCCTCCGATTTCCTCAAAGGTGTGTCATTGAACGCAGTGAAATGTTCTAACTGTGTCAATTCGATTCTCTCATTGGTCGCAGATGGGCATAGTCATTAGGATTTGAAAGTAAATTCTTAATCTTCAAGTGCTTTAAGTATTGCCTCTCCCAAGTAGTTAGAATCATACCTTCCAGATACCTCCCATACTTTTTCATCATCGGAGAAGTATTGTATATTCCACCCATACTCCTTCGCTATCTCAAGGAGTTCTTCGAGGAGGTAGGCGGAGCAATTCGATTGCCCTTGTCAAAACTTGTCGTAGGTTCACAGTCTTGTTTCAAATGGTTGAATATCAGACTTGTACCAATAGAAACAACTCTCCTGAGGCATCCCAAGTTCTTTCAGTCTCCTCGATATCTCGAGAGAGGTAACGTATTGTTCGATATTTCGCATAAGGATTATCGGTTATTGATATACTCTTTCCCATACGAGCGTGTCGTTGGGAGTGTGTCGGTGTACTATCGAAAATCTGTCAAATCTCTATATGCTGCAATCAAAAAATCATTTTCTGCTTGCCGTATTTCCTCTCGTCTTTCTTTTATTTTTCTGAAATATGTAATTATTCCCATATTGTAAAAAATGAAAATGTAAAGTATTCTATTTACCTCGCGAAGTGTACTTTTTCCAAGCACTCTCCACGTCGGGAATTATCTCGGAGGGGACGAGGTCGTCTATTGGTAGCCCACTTACGAGCCTACTCCGTACCTTTGTGGCGCTTTCATTGTACCCGAGCGTATCTCTTCCCACCACCCTTACGAGAGCATCCTCCGATAGCCACTTCACGTCGTCGAGAGAGCCTGTGTAGAAGACGTAATTGACTTCGCTTGGAAGATATTTTGAAGCACACATTACAGCCTTTGCCATTTTATCCTGCCATTCCATAATATACTCATAATCCTTCATCCACGTCAGACGAATATCAGGGAAACACTGGTATATCCACGTTGCCCTATCAACTGGAGAGAATGGTGTCCTATCGTCAATCACGTTCTCACTCCCGATAATCACGAGAGTATTTTCGAGTCCGCATTCGTCGATAGCGGTCTGTATGAGGCGTTGGTGTCATAGGTGTAATGGGCAAAATCTTCATACTACAACTCATAAAGAGTTATTCGGAATATCTTCTTTACTAATAACTTTAGGCATAACTATTTCATATAGGAAATAAAGTCTTCTNGGTGTATTGCCTTGTCGTCGATATAACAATCGGCTCAAGGTTTTCGCATCATTGCTATGCCGTGAAAGCGTACCCCGTGTGTAATTAGCCACGCGTTCGTTATATTAAAGTAGCTTGGGTCTCTGGCTGTATAGATGACTATATGAGCTCCTCGAAGATATAGCGCATTCACGAGGTCTATNATTTCTTTCTTGGGGAATACCCTATCATCTCCTCTCCAAAACTGACCTACACAAAGCGTATCGTCAATATCCACACAAATGAGTTTATCTCGTGGATGTAGGATTACTTCTCTGAGTTCATCCTTAGTCATTATTCGATTGGTTAGGGAGATTCGCCATTCACTCGACCCCTACAGTGAGTAGGGAGAAGTTTGGACACTTTGGATTATTGCAAGTTTGGAAACGATACGTTCTCTCTGGTATAGGGTTTATGTCTGTGTCGTCAGGATGGACAGCATAAAATGATATACCATATGCCATCTCCCCATTACATTGTACACAGTGGGGGGCGGTTGTTTCTTTGGTCATATCTACGGGTTGTTAGGTGGAGTAAGTGCAAGGATTATCTGATGGAGATGTTCGAGGGAGCGGGGGTAAAGAAAATAACATCATAACCCGATACCTTTTAGAACCCATTGGTTTCTATCTGTCAGGTAGCATATTCACAAAGTGTTCTCTGGAAGCAAATCGAGTTCATCGGGAGTCGGGAGCCACACTGGGTCGGTAGATTTATGTGTTGTTTCCATCTTCTTTGGGGTTATCAAGGTATTTTACCATTGCCTGGTAGTATATTCATTCATTTATAGTAACTCAGCCAAATGGTTGCCATCAACACTTTATCCCATTAACGACAGCTGCGTGCATCGAAGCAGAACTCCGTCAAACCACCTGGTAATCTACGATTATTTTATTCATAGGATTATTCGTTAGGAGGTAGAGTGATAGGCGTCCCAAGTAAAATACACTTCTTACACGTCGCTTTCTCTAAGTCTTCCGTACAGTTCGAGTCCTCTGTTCCGCAATATGACATATATCATTTTGCGGCGTCTATGAGGCGAGTTACTGGTATGGCGAGATGCAGTAGTTTACGCATAGGTTTATTCGTTAGTAGGTAGATTGATATATGACCAGTGAGTTGGCACGATAGTATAATTTCCCATTCATAATCAACGGAATTTCTCACGTTGGTAAACACATAGGTGATTAGAGAAGCCAGTATATGCTATTACATCTTTATTTTCATCTGGCAACTCCTCACTCACCTTCACCCAAGTTCATACGGAGAGGCATTCTCTTCCGCGTATTTCGTAACAAATAGGTCATTGCATAGTTACTCTTGGTTATTAATAGGGTCTTCTGGCAAATAACTCCAGTACATCTTTTCAGGGTCAATCTCATAGGCTCCACCGTACCCATCAGGAGTTACATAAAATGATGTGCTGCCTTCCGTATCAATATGCTTTGAGAAGTATCAAACAGAATACCCATTACACCATATGAGTACCATCTTAGTGACTGTAGTCCCGTTTGGTAGGATAGTATCTTCGGGAAACTTTTCAGATAGTTTGAAGAATTCCATATTATGCTTGGTTAGAAATATATCATTTCTTTCTTACTACCTCCAATTCCTCCTGGCAATTGTCGATGACGAGTTGGGCGTCTGCTTCGCAACTGAAAAAGAATGGACTAAGGTCATAACCGTGAAGATTGTCTATACGCCAATTACAATTACGGAAGTATAGGATATACTTATCCTGGTCTTTATCATCCCAATCAGGCTCAAACTCCAACCCATTCTCCTCTATAAACCTCTCGATTTTCGTTATTGCCCATCGTACTCTTGCTTTCGCTTCGAGCTTGTGGTGGTCTTTGCGGAGTACGATGTTTCATTGGGAGCGTTGATTTATATATGAATCGCCCGTATCCCAAATGGTATTAAGAACCCCTCAACTTGACATTAAGAGACATATTTCATCCCCCTCCTCCACATTCCATATCGTCTTCTTCTTATCGAGTTTCGCAAGTTGCTTCTCGATAGCGGATTGTGTTTGCTTTGATGATTCGAGTAGTTCTTTGAGAGCTCGTTTCTTCTCTTCGGGAGTCATTCTGTTTTGCATAGTATAAAAATTATGAATATACTTCTTTTATAAGGGTCTTCCCCAGCTGATTAAGATTTCTCATTGAATTTTCGTAGCAGTTTAAGAGTCTCTTTATAGAGATTCTTTTTTTGTACACGCATATTGTATCGAAAAACGGTTTCTTGCAAATAGAGATGGAAATATGACTTCTTCACCCCGTTGAACATCGTGAATCTTCGCTTTAGGTAGCTCCAAAAACTCTCAATACCATTCACATGCTGTTTACCCCTCGCAAATTCATTCGCTCCATGGTGGACGCGGTAGTGCTTCGCATATCCCATATCTACCAGTCCGTCGTATGCTCGCCATCCGTCCGTATTTACTTCGCTTTCTGGAGCGATTTTCTTTCGGATAATGGGCTTTAGAGTCTTTGCTTTGCAATCGGGAACCACCTCGGCATATACTTTCCCATCTCGTTTGAGGAGTCAGAAAACGATGGTTTTCATGCCTGCTCATCGCCCTCTTTTTCCTTTCACCCGCTTTGGTCAGCAGTAAGTTTCGTCGAGTTCTACTGTTCAGGAAAACACTTCATCAGACTCTCGGTTTATTTCCCAAAAGATGATTTTTCGGATATATCCATACCAATCATCGACCGTTTTCGGGTTCAAACCCGTCAATTCGGTTGTTTTTATGGCTGGCAAATAGAGACTAAAGTATCGGACAATCTCTCGTATTTTATCGTCCGAAATTCGGCAACTTTTTCTGTATGATGATTTGGTCTTCATAAAGCCATGTTAACGGGATATTTAATCCTGTCAACTGGGGAAGACCCTTTATAAATACCAACGTGCTGATTCTTCTACTTCAGTTTCAGACATTACATACTCTCATCACACCAATCTTGTAATGTGATATGAATACTTGGTATCTTGGATGTATCTTTCCAATGATTTACTAAATCCACTTTCCTCTTGATTATCAGAAGTATTCATAGGATTATTTCGTTAGTGAATAATCAAGTTTTACAAACTTCGCGATGGTACATGTACCGATAGCACCAGTACCGACGTATACTCCTTTGTCCTCAAGACGAGCGACCGCACCTGAGACAGTCATGGAAACGTCTACTACCTGCTGGCATGCCTGACGTAGTGTCTTCTCGGATGATACGATGGTATCGAAGTCGGTCTGAATGTCTACGGTCGTGCTGGGAGAGTGAAAGGCAAAGAATACGCAGAGTCCGACGATGACGATGATACCGACGGGGATGATGAATTGCTTTACTTCTTTGACAAGCGACTGTGTGAGCGCTTTGTCTTCTTGGAGTTCTTGTGGGGTCATATTTAGTTAGATTCGAAAATAAATTTGTATACCGAGCGATAGCACTCAGGACATTAACAATGAAAGTATCAGTACAACGAAAAACGTGAATACTATACCTACCATTGGAGGTTCGTCATCTTCCAATGGTGTGAGAATTTTAGTAAATACAATTATTGTAAAAAGCCATAGTAAAACTGCTAAAATCGCAACGGCTATAATAATGAATATCATATCTTGTATGGTAAGTTATTAGGGTATGTCTTTCAATTGATTCCACGCTTTCCACGATTGCTTAACTCAATTCGGACAACCATGTGAGGAGCCTGACGATACCTCGTCCGTACAGTAGTGGGTACGGGGAATACCATGAGCCTGATAGAAGTCACTCGGGTCATACGAAGGCTTGTAGTAGTGTACAGCATACACGGATACAAACCGTACTACCGCGTCCATCTCCGTACCACTGTGTGCCTTGCTACCGAAGACGTTGCCGTGGTATGCATTACGTCATAGGTTGCTCTCGGCGTTGGATATAGCAGTCGCGATAAGCACACAATGACGAGCAGATATAGGAGCCCTCATTTTGCATTCGTTGATAATCTTGTCGGCGAGTTCTTTATTCATACCGAGACTCATCATATGGTCTCGGAGATTGACGGTGTTATTCGTCCATATGGACGGATGTAGTACCTTCACTTCATACGTCTTACTCGCACCGAGTTTATCGGATAGGAATATGATGCTGAGCGCGAGTATGATTGCCGAGCAAACGGCGATGATAAGGATGTGTTTCATGGTGTGCTTTAGGAATAATAGTCGTCATTCGGTAGTTTACCGAACGTAGACCTATACTTTTCGAGTTCTTCTCGTTGAAGCCTCCATTCCTTTCGAATTTCTCTTTGGGTTTGTCGCCCCTTCTTCAAGATATTTCGTCGGTATATGTCCTTGCACTCTGGATGGACGTATAGGGTGCTACCCCCATACCAGTCTATCCCTCAAGTCATNTTTCGGCATACCAAGCATGGTCTTTCTTTCATATTTCGNCTGTATTATACAAATAATCGTCCTGCTCTCTTGAGAGCGAAAATAGCGTCTTGTGCTTCGGGATTGTCGTCAATTATGGCGATAGTGGTGTCGATACCCGATGCTCGGGAAATGCTGTCGAGTTGTTTGAGTGTTGATGGCATAGGATTACTTGTTATCAGGTACATAGTAAATTACGAATTTCCCCCTCACTACTCCGACAGGATATACTCCCATCTCCCATAGTTTGAAGAGTTGAATGAATGCTCCATTTGGGTACTTGTCTGCGATTTTATCGAGTACAAGTATTTCTTCAGAAGCCCTTGCAGAATCCCTTGCAGAATCCCATGCAGAATCCCAAGCAGAAGCCCA
>JGI24890J29729_1000223_pt1 | contig 42779 bp, 52 predicted proteins | sample FreactcultureFD7_FD_29729 | JGI IMG/M metagenome (IMG submission 29729)
CGCCTCAAAGCTCGACACATGGGTTACTCTCTCAATCAGAAATGCTTGTCGAAATCACTCATTCGAGATAGTAAAGGGGAGAAGATGACAGAAGGAACTCGTGTACCAGGTATCAAAACCGAACAAGACATTTTCAGAATCCTCAAGGGTGAGCTGTCTTTCTCTTTTCTCTCCGAATCTGATTCTGCCTTGAAGTTTCGCTCACCTCTCTCTCTTTCAACAGTACCTTATAAGAAGCCTGAAGAAAGAATTCCAAGTTAGGGAGGGTGTCACAGATCAGGTTTTCGCTTCTTTTCTTCATTTGTGCATGTCGTTGTATAGTTTCTCTCGGCTTTGCTTGCAATTTTCGTTCTGTGTACTTCGTACATCGACTCGCGGTCTTTGTTTCGATCACTCTCCTTCGGTATGGCGACTTTGCGAGAGGAGTCGCCCAAGATGGATACCAGAAGCGAGACTCCGAAGTCCAAGGTTGACTTCAGCCTTCTCTCTGTAGCTTCGACATATGCTGCGAGTCGTAATGTTACAACAATGATAGACAGATATACAAATGATATGCTAGATAAGGGTCATGTAATCGTCGAGGTCTCAATTTTCGTTTCTGTTATCACCCAAATCCCGCTGACCTGAGTTTCTCTGACATGTGACGAAGGCTGGAGTGCATCCAGTGCACCCGTGTCGAGTACAAATGATTGGTAATCGGGTTCGAGAGTCTTGTGGAATTTGAAGGTATGTCGATGACCTGCGAAAAGAAAGGTTAAAAGATGATTCGTTTCGATGCGAGAGAGACCGGACTCACTTGATCGATCATCATGCGCTACACTACTGAATTCATCTCCTCTCCATCTACTTGGATCGTTGCGGCTGTCCCCTTCCCCTCCTTCATCTTGACTTTCGATCCCTCCTCCTCCAACTCGATTCCGCCAGCCTACTACCGCTAATCTCTTTCCCAGACTGGCGTCGTCGGCAGTCGAAGCCATCTTCCTCCTGATCGTGACCCGCTGATTGATTGACCACACGACGCTGAGTGCCCAGGTGTTGGGAAGGATCAAGAGGAAGAAGGAGGATATCTGTCGAAGTTCGAAAGGAAAATCAGCTGCTATGACCGAGACACACACTGTGTGAAGGGATGAAGACTAACAATATAGATTCTTGGAGAATGGAGAAACGATATACTGACAAGCCCACCAAGATTTACGGCGCAGGTAAGAAGCGAAGTTTGGACGGTTCCGAGGAAATACTGCGAAACTGGATCGACATCTCTGTATGAGGAAAGCTAGAATCAGCTCTTCCATCCCTCACGAACGACGAGAGTCATCTGCCTACGGTTTAGCTTCTTTTCTCCGTCGAATATGCAATCGGTAACAGAGGACGGCAGCAAAGAACAGATCCGCAGCGAGTAGAGCCACAGTCCCTATGACTTCACATATCCGCCACTATCAGCTCAAAAGCGTATCAGCTAGGCTCATCAGCAGAGAGGAACGAGGTCAAGCAAGACTTACAGTTCGTCGATATGAGAAATCATTCGTGATCGTCAACACATGAGTTATCTCGGACGCCATGAACGCAGCTGTGCCCGGTATCCATAAAAGCGCGCAAGTGATCCACACTGCCCTGCAATCCGAAATTTGAAAGATCCTCCAGCTGAAGAAAAGGCTGGTCAAACAACCCGTAGGAAAGCACAGCAGCCGCTGAACGACGTCGATCCAGTCGAGGGTATGCCTTCTGTATTCTTGATTGACGAGCGACTGTAGTACGTAGTGAGACCCCTACGAATCGCACGAATAAGTCAGTGCGGTTGTTTTGCGATTTAACGAGAGAGAGAGCTGTTTCGCACGCACCACTGATTGTAGACCTATTGAGACGACAGACAGTACGAGTAGCTGCGAGACGAGGCTCCGAAAGAACCAAGTATCGTTTTTCCATCCCTCTTTCAAATAGATTTTGGTGTGTAGTAGCAAGAAAGCCTGAAACGAGGGAGAAGTCAAAGTCAGCTAAACAACAACGGTCGGTCTGGTTCGTCAAGAGTTACTAACGAAAATGAAATAGTTGACACAACCAGCGGCCAAAGTTACTTGCGAGAGTAGGTAGAGATAGTCGAGAGGAATAGCAGCGTTCGGTGGAAAGTGGGCAGAGAGGCCTCCAGAGCTCATCGTGGTCGCCCTCGACGGGACGTGTACAGTAGAGAGTGAAGGAAGAAACACATCGCTGAGGTAGAACGGCAAAGAAGCCGTAGATGCGAGAGAAGGCTCTGAATTCGTTCTGGGCTGCAAGAGGAAAGTCAACCTCGAATTTATGCAGGGTCGATCAGTTGCGCCGGAGCGGAGATGACGAATGTCAAAGTTAACTGCTCGAATGGGTCTCGAAGCAACGGAATCGCTTGCCTTAGCAGCCGACGAGTGAAGCGTACAGTACCAAAATCTCGTCGACTTTTTCAGTCACGTGTTTGAGAACGCAAAGTTCTCTTCTGGCCAACCGCATCTGTACGAGCCGGTAGATTAGCTTGATTCTACCTGGTAAGGTAAGGAAGTAGAACTGCTCAACTGGAGCGATATTTCGGACTTACGGTCGAGAAACTCGCTCAACCTTTTGGTTCGTCACTCACTCTTTCTATCCGAGCACTATGGCTACCAGCGATCCACCAATACCACCATTTGGCACTGAAGATGCTCCGGCTCCCCTGAACACCGCCAGGCCTTTGCGAGAAGAGGATTACCTAGATGATGAAGTTGGTGATGAGGACGCTGGATTGCTCGAGGAGGAGAAGGTCCGGAGAGCAAGTAGACCAAGAGCTGGATCAATAATGTCCTTCGACTTCAGCAACCGGTTGCTGTTACAAGCGAGTGAGGATGTTGAACAATCAATTGGAGGAAGGGAGAACAAGTCAGAGAAGATCTCATTAATCTCGGGCATAGCTCTCATCGTAGGCTTGACAATCGGGTCTGGCATCTTCGCGTCCTCTGGAGTTGTCGCGAGGGAAACGGGAAGTGTCAATTCGAGCCTCTTCGTTTGGCTAGGAGCGGGATTGCTGTCATGGGCTGGCGGGAGTAGTTTTGCAGAGCTAGGAACAATGCTGCCGCAGAACGGTGGAGCTCAGGTGTATCTGCAAGCGGCGTACGGAGCCTTGTAAGTTTGCAAAATCTCTTTAGATTCAATTCTCCTGCTGACCTCGCTCTCGAATCTCGCAGGCCCTCGTATTGCTTCTCGTTCACGGCTGTGACAGCTTTAAAACCTGGCTCGCAAGCTATGTAAGCTCGTTTCGCTTCTCGACGCAGACAAGCATCTGACTTTCGTTTGTTACGATAGCATATCAATCATGTATTCTTCCCTCTGCCTGATCACTTTCAAGCCCAACTTATGACTCTTCATCGCATACAACAGCGCTGGAGAATACATCTGTCGAGTACTTTGGCATACCGCGTTCAGCGACGATCCGCAACAAGCAGCGAGGTAAGAGAAACACTCGACTCGATCTCGACTCGAACAAGTGCTTATCTCTCTTCGTATTGCAGAGGCGTACCGACAGCTGCTATCAAGGGCGTTGCCATCACCTCGCTTCTACTCGTCTCGGGACTTCAAGCCTGGTCAACGAAAGCCGGTACAAGGGCTCAAATCGCAACGACCGCTTTTAAAGTTATTGCCATCGTTGCAGTCTTCGTTGCGGGACTCGTCTATCTCGGACTCGGAAAGATTGCTTCCAGCTTCTCATTTGAGGGATCAACTCACAACGCAACTGGTTATGCTCTAGCTCTTTTCTCTGCACTCTGGGTAAGTCCTCCCTCCTCTGCTTCCCTGCTTCACCCCCGCGCGTTCCTTTCCCCTCCTACTTTCCTGACTCGTATACTTTCTCATAGGCGTATGACGGTTTCGATCAAGCAAACTATGTCGCGCGAGACTGTCAACCTGGTGCTCTGCCGAAAATGATCAATATTTCCCTCGCAACCATCGTAGTCCTGTTCCTTCTGGCGAACGTCGCGTACTTCATCGTCTTACCCTTTGAAGTGGCGACCGCGACAAGCACGATTGCTCTCGACTACGGACGACAAATCGCAGGACCTGTTGGTGCTCTTTTCTTTGCGCTCATCGTCGGGATCTCGTGTCTCGGCGCACTCAACTCTTCACTTTACACTTCTTCCCGTCTTGTCGTCGCTGCTGGTGAACAAGGGTTCCTCCCACGAGTGAGTCCGATTCTTTTTCTCCTGCGGACGGCTTCGTAGTGACTGAACTTCGCGAGCCTAAACAGATATTCTCCAACTACAATCAAAAGCGACACACACCAGTCAACGGTATTCTCTTGAGCTCCTCCCTTTCAACCATATTCATTCTGCTTGGAGATTTCTCGAATCTTACCCTTTTCTACGGGGTCAGTCACTTTCATTCTTTCTCCACTTCGGGCGTCGCTCATCGAAACCTCTTCTACTCACCTAGGTCTGCGCTTGGACTTGGAACCTGCTAGTCGTTGTTTCGCTGCTAGTCTTGCGAGTGCGAGAACCGAAACTTAAACGGTGCGTTGCCTTGCTTCTCCAACAAAGTTGTTCAACTGACTGAGCCATTCTCACACAGACCTTATCGGACATATCTCGCAACACCGATACTCTTCGCTTCGACTGCACTATTCCTTCTCGTCTTGAGCTGTTTCTCGAAGCCATATCAATCGGCAGCCGCTTTCGCTTTCTGTGGAGCTGGTACTATCCCATACTATTTTCAAGTGCGGCGGAAAGGTAAGAAGTGCACTCTCTTCTTGTTCTGGTCCGTGATCGTGCTGAAATCGATGATCTCCTTACAGAACGAGAAAACTCGGAACCTGTCGAGATGAGCTAAGACCAGTATGTCAACTTGATTGTATATTTGCATCATCTGCAACTTCTACTACTGCATCTATACCAGTATCTGAATTCTCCTGTCGCTGCGTCTTCTCGTTTCGCCTTCTTGAAGAAGTCCCGCTTCGCTTCTGTACCTGCACTCGATGTGCTTTCGTCTTGATGTGGGCATCCCACTGCCGCTCCTCGACCATGAAAGGACGCGCTTCGTCACGCGTGCAAGTCTCGCAAGCTCGTTTCGACTTTGCTTTCACACTGCGGATCAAAACTCGAGTGATCAGCTCCGAACAGCCGAGCCTGGATCTGAGAGACACTCACTCTTCAGCTTGTGGTGGCGCAAGATGCAACGCCGCGTTTGTTGACAGGGCCAAGGGATCAGGGAGAGGGTGTCGATCGAGAAAGTCTAGGAGCGTGTCAAGGTGAGCCAGAGTTGACTAGAATGTGATGGAGACGTAGACGCACTGTTCACGTATTCGATAGCTGGTACACTGACGTTCTTCTCCCATAGCGACAAATCTGTAGCAAACCGATCAATCTCACGAAAACTCCGATCGAAAATGAAATCGACTCACCCGAAGCATCAAGCAATACCACCGTCACATCGTCTGCGTCTTGCAAGCTGTGTACAGCAGGAAGCAATTTCGATCTGATCCACTTGACTTGTCGCTTTGCGTATTGGCGGGTAGCAGTTTTCATGTTTTCGACTCCTTGGTCGAAGAGTCGCCCGAGTTCCGCATCATCTACAGTCGAATTTCTGTGTCGAGCAGAGAGGTAAGGTTCAAATTCCTTGTAGCCTGCAAGATGGAACGAAGCGTATCGGTAAGTATCGGGATTGAGTCTGAGCCCGTGGGAAAGATAGTTTACCTATCGCTTGGTAGATTCCTTTCGAATAGTCGACTGAACCGCCAGTCGAGGCTTGAGCGATGTTCCACAGTTCATCGAGCTCATCTAACAGTCCGCGCTGAAGTTCCATAGCGAGACGTTAGCCCAGAATAAGAAGAACGCTCAATCGGAAGTTGCGACTGACCTCAATCATCCTGTCGACGCGGCCATCAAGCCGAGGATGTAGAGCATCATTATCAGCGTAGAGCCAGAAGACGAGTGATCGGAACCTACGGAGTGCGGTTCGAATCAGGACGGGTTGACAGAATCCGCCGAAATGCGAAGCGCCAACTCACCTCGAGCCCTCATTGATCTTCGCTTGCTGTTCTTTGACAACATCCTCCCATCTCCTTCCTTCCCACACAATGTCCAGTGCTCGTCTCACCTTGCGGACATCTCTCCAATGCCACCTTTCCGCACTCGAGGGATCGAGAAGCTGTAAAAGTCGATAAAGAGCTGGAGTAAGGGTGTCAGGAGATCGGAGTCGTGGAGGTAGGAGAGACAGTGGAAAGTTGAGAGGGAACTCGTCGGGAGTAGAGGTTTGTGGAAGAGCAGGAATGATGAAGAAGAGTTCGAAAAGTTCGTCGGGGAGAATTTTGATCGCTTCTTGCAAGAAAGGAGGGAAGGAAGCTATATCTTCTGTTGTTCGCGGGTAAGTCGACGGTATTGGTGATGATGGTCGAGATTCAGAGGCTTGCGCGACGAGTTGATTCGGGAAGATGAGGTTCTGAAGATAATAAGTAGTTCCTCCGACGCAAATTGGGACAGTTTGCCTCGCGCAGAGCTCGTCAATCTACGTGTGACACGTTCAATAAGGCTGAAGACTGCATAGAAGCTATCATTGACTCACCTTATTGAGCGCATCCCTCTGAAACTCAGTTACTCCCCATTCTTGACCAGGTTCGAGGAAATCCATCAGATGATGAGGTACTCCATCCATCTCCTCTAACGTAGCTTTATTTGTAATCACATCCAGCCCTTTATAGCACTGCATCGAGTCATGATTGATGATTTCGCCGACCAGAGGAGATGAAGTTCGTTGAGAGAGCGACTTTGCCAGGTCTACCCCGAGTTGAGACTTGCCGACCCCTGTAGTACCTATCACAGCTATCAAGTTGGGCTTACGGGGCGTAGGTGCTTCTCTGATTGTTGCCATCTTGCGTTTGAAGGGCCGAGATGAAAGTTGGATGAATCGAAGTTGAGAAGAGGTGACAAGACTACGCGGTACGATCATGCACGTTCTAGATGGTCCTCGATGGTGTTTGAGCCAGGTTACCGTAGCATGAGGTGGAAAAGTGAAGAGATGGGCGAAGAGAAGAAACTTTTCGCAAAAAATTCACTTCGAATTCAGATTCACAACAACAATAGATTATAGATACTCAGTAAAGATGGGGAGATCTACAAGTCAAGATCAACTAGCACCATTCGCTCCACCTCTGCCGACTCCCCCTCCTGCAGCTCCACCTCGAGGAGTTCCCCCTCGACCTCCTCGCATTCCCCATCCCCATCCTCTCCCTCTCGGTGTCGGCACTATAGTACCCATCGCTCCCACATGTCGTGGTCCAGCTGGAATACCTATCGACCGAAGGAAGTCAGTTCTGGACTCGACAAAGCGCGAATAGAAAGAAGAAACTCACCGTGGAAACCCGCTCTTCCTGGTGTACCACCACCTCTTCCGCCTCCTCTGTACCCACCTGGAGTACCTTGACCATGAAATCCAGTTCCTCGACCAGATGGAGTTGAAGCAGCAGCATTGCCGGGAGTTCCACTAGCTGCAGCAGGAGCTCGAGGAGTAGGTGCAGGATTTCCCATCGCTTTAGGACCAGTCGGTACAGATGGATCTAATTCGACAGGACGGATTGGTGGCGAAGGGCGAGAAGCGGACCCTGCGTAGATTGGGAGAGGAGGAGGCTGGGCGGGAGTGAGAGCAGGAGATACACTATTCGTTCTTGCAGAAGGATGCGTGGGAGGAGCGATTGTGTTCGAAGAGTTCGGAAGTGCTGCTCGGGGGTACATGGCAGGACTGGCTGAAGGAGTTCGACCTCCTCGAGCTGCTGGGCCGGAAGGAGGAAAGACGTTTGATCGACCGAATGCTGAGGAAGATGGACCGGGAGTAGCTGAAGGTGCTCGGAAACTCGGTCTCGAAGGAGAAGGGATCGTCGAGTTCGTTGTCGAGGTCGAAGGTACACCGGCATCGAGTCCAAGTGCGCTTCCCGATAGTGAAGTACCGGTGATCGAAATCGAGAATTGACGAGGACGTTCTTGATTTGAAGTACCGACGCTTGTAGGAACAGACGTAACCGAACTCGCAATGGAAGATGAACGTTGTCGGTCAGTCTGAGTGAGGGATTGGGCTTCTCTAGCGGGAACAGGGGCGGGCCCAGCTGGAGGAGCACTTGCGATTTGCGAGTTGGTCGATAATGACGGAGAAGGCGCAACGAATTTCGATCCTCCTCCGAAGTAGTCTCCAATACTCTTCAAGATATCTTCTGCAGAGTTGTAAGATACTGGTGCCGAAGCCGCGGGAATGGGCACGAGTTGGCGAGAGGGAGGAAGTGGAGGAGTTCCAGCTTCTGGCTCGTCTGTCGATGTGATGGTTGCCTCGACAGTTCGAGACACTGGTACTTGGGCTGGAGGAGGTGGAGGTGGAGGTGGGGGAGGGGGTGGCAAAGGACGAATTGGTCTGAGAGGAGGAGTTTCCGAAGGTGTCGCGAGAGACATAGCTCGAACGGGAAGAGGAGGGGTTTCTGATGGAATGGGGAGGTTGGAAAGCATGGGAGAAGGAGCATAGCTTGCGCTTCCAGGGATAGGATGTAATGCGGGAGAAGGGGGAACGAATGATTGAGACGTGGTTGAAAGATCCGCTAAACTGTTTGTCGTTGTTGCTGGCGAAGCTGAAATGGAGGGCGGGACATAAGGAGCTGGAGGAGGAGGGAGTGGAGGTGCTTGAGCTTGTCGTTGGCGATAAGCTGCGAAAGAGAGGCGAACGGGAGGTGCGAGTGGCTTGGGAGGTTCGGCAGGTGGAGGGGTCGGTTCTCGAGGCACTTCGACTAGAGGGAGCACAGAGTCAGCTTGCATGGTCAACTCCGAAAGGGGAAAGAAGTTACCTTGGATCTCCTGCATCAATTCAACGTTCGATGATTCGTTTTGACTCGATCTTCTTGAAGGTACTGAGGCGGGCATTGATGATCCACGCGAGGCAGCGAGATGATCCGTAGTCGATGAATCTCGACGACGATCTGGAGAAGGAGGTGGTGAAGGTGAAGACGAATCTCGAATCTTGGGTTTCTTGCTCGATCCTGATTTCTTCTCTTTGATCTTGTCCTTGTCTCCGCTACCCTTGTGCTTGTGAATCTTGAGCTTCGATAGGGCGGAAGACGAGGTACCCTTCTTGTCGGATTGGGAATTGACGACTTTCTTGCGGTCGACAACGACGATCTTCTTCCTCTCCTTCTGCTCGACTTGAACCGTTTTCTTGACGACGGTCACCTTGACTCGCTCAGGCTGTGAAGCAGTGGCAGCGGGGATCGCATCGTCGAAGATCTTGGCCAAGTCTTGATCATTCTCCTTCTCCTTCTCCTTGCCCTTGTTTTGATCTTTCGGCACTTTCTGCTTCTTCGCTGCTGGTGGTACATCTCCTGATTCGGCTGAAGCGAGACTCTTCTTGTCGGCCTTCCTTTTCTTCGGTGCTGGTACCGTTTCCTTCGGTTGCTCCTTCTCACTTCCCGACTTCTCCATCTCGTCTTCTTGCTCCGAAAGATCTGAACTCTCCGACTCGATAGCGATGACCTTCTTCTTCTTCTTCTTGAGCGGTTGACTAACTGGTGGAGGAGGGGAGGAAGTCGAAGCTCGTTTGACTGGCTTTTTCTTCTTTTTCAGCGTGGGTTTAGTCGAAGATTGTTGAGGAGCGATGAGATCCTCCTCGTCTGAAAGGTTCGAGAGCGGTTCAGTGAGGTCTGAATCGTCAGATTCGGCGCCGAGAGAGTCTCGAGACGATCGACGAGCGATTGAAAGATCCGAATTTGGCGGTGGATGATGAAGAGAAGGTCGAGTTGTTTTGGCGGGCGAGAAAGGATCGACGAGGGAACCTTCGGATGGAAGTGACGTGAGTGCAGAGGATGGAGAGATCCCCAAATGTACGGCATCTGTACATTGTGCCAACCAGATCAGCTCATCGTCCACACCGAAAACGAAGGCCTTGAGAAAAGGAACGTACCTGCAACTCGCAACCCTTCAAGCTCGAGTTTCCTCGGCTTCTCAATCTGTTCGATAGCCTCTTGTTCGAGTTCGGCGAGTTCCGACAAAGGTGAATCGAATTCGACATCTCCATTTTGTGGTTGATCGATTCGACGAATACCATCGACGTTCATCTCCTCCTCGCTATCAGCCTCCTCTTCTCTCTCCCCCTTCACCTTGATATCCTCTTCGATGATCCAACCTCTCTCGAACCCGATCAATGCTCCCAACTCTGGCCATTTCCTCCCTTGCCCTCCTCCCTTCTTCCTCCCTTTCATCTCCCCTCCTCCGGCACCATTCGCCGTGACGACTCCAGGATTCAACGCATTGAACAACTGCGCCCTGAACGGTTCTCTATCCTTGTCTCTGTCATCCTTTTGCCAATTCATCTCGTTGTTCCTCTCTCTCTCTCTGTCCCTATCTCCTCTCATCTCCCTTCCTCCTTGACTCCTCGCAGTCAAGCTCTTGACCGTCGTGACTGCCCCCCTACATCCCCACCATAGAGCACAATCTCTTTTCTTCTCGCACGCACACCCTCCAGGCACTGCACTCCCCAAAATCGCATCCAAACTAACTGCCATCTTCCTCATTATCAACTCGAGAATCCCATCTTCGTTTTGCATGATCTGAGGGGGGAGTGAAGGGGATTGAGGGAGTGAGAGTAGAGAGGGTAACGAGTGGAGGAGATGAGAGTCGTCCCAATCCCAAGGTAAGATCAATTCTTCCCTCTTTGAGATATCCGCGATCGAGTAGATCCCAACAACGAATTGAGAATTCTTGGTCGACCAATGATGAGGTGTACTTGATCTCGATCTCCCTTCTTCTTTTCCTCCTTGATCTGGCTCGGGAAGTTTGATCACTTTGAGTACACAATTCGGATGACAACCACTCCTGATGAACCTAGTCTCTCTACCCCATTTCCTCGAATCGATGACGAGGCTCCAGGGTTCCCCTAATCCTCTCACACCAGCTTTCAAACTCCCCAACAAGTCGTACTGATTCACTGGATCTCGTCGGTACGATTCGATCGACTTGATTTCGCCGAGGTAAGTGTCGATGAAAGTTCCGGAAGGGATCGGATTTGTTGAATAGACTGCGTGGGTTGTCGGGCGTGGGTAGGGGCAGAGTGATTGAGCGGCTGCTGAGGAAGCGTGAAGAGACGACGAGTAAGAGGTTGGGAGGTAAGTAGTTGAGATTGGGGGATTGAGATGATAGGAGGATGAAGGGAGGGGTTTGATCAAGAGTGGGAGAGAAGGAGGTAGAGTTGTGAGAGCAGTGTAGGCGGGAGTGTCGACGAAGTGAGAGAGTAATGGTGTCTTTGAAGCGGATGATTTTGAGCGAAGAGTGGATTGTCGTTTCCGTAGAGCCGAAAGTTTCGGAGAAGGAACGTCTTCGTCGATTTCGTCCAAAGGGGAAATCGGAGGTCTCGAGAAGATATCGGCGATTTCGTTGGCGACGGATGGATCGGGGAATAGGTTTGAGGAGATGGAAGTGAACTCGAACTGCCATGGCTCGTACTTTTCTTTCATCGGGGTCGAAGTTCCTCCTCCTCGAGGGAAGTCGTCATCTTCTGAACTCTCCGAAGAGGTCAGATCTTCGTGATGCGTCGAGCGTTGTTGTTGCTGAGTTGCGACCTGACCCCTTGTCGATCCAAGAGCAGAGATTCGAGGTGGAGGAGGAAGGATTGAAGGAGTTGGAGCGGCTAGGATTGGTTCCTTTTTCGATTCTTCGTCTTGTTGGACTTCGGGAGACGCGCCTCTTTCTGAAGGTTGATCGTCCTCCATATCGACATCGTTGTTTGACTCGGTTGCCGAAGCTTGAGCTGCGTTCGATCTCCTAGGTTGTTTGGCAATTCTTCGTTTCCTGCCAACCGCCGTCGTTCTTGCTGCTGAATTCGTCGAAGCGGAAGGAATAGGAGTAGTTGATTCAGCTCGAGAATCCATGCTTGTCGGCTCGTCAGTCGTGGGTGCAGTCGAAGGGAGAACCGAATTGGAAGATTCGATTTTGGGAGAAAGAGCTGGGAGAGCTGAAGTCGAAGGTTCAGGAGATTGCCGTGCTGGTGCTGGAGGTGGTGGCGGCGGTGCAAGAGAAGTACTAGTCGAGGCAGCAGTGGATGAGGAAGGTACATAACTTGGGTCATCTTGTACGTTTCCTCCTCCACTTCTCCTGGGTTTCGAACCTCTCGTACTCCTCGCCATTCCATTGACTGTACTCCCACCCGCAGAAGCATCCATACTCCTTCTTCTCCCTCCACCACTCGAGTATGCCTGTTCCTCCATCGCTTTCTCCCTCCTCAAAACTTGCGGTACAGCTTTACCCAAATCCATCAAAGTACTTGGACCACTCGGAGGTCCCACTCTCAACCCACCTGCTTGTTGAACCCTCGCCATTTCCCTCACTCTCTCCCTCATTCCCCGTTCTGCGGCTTCCCTACTGACTCCCCTTCGTTGAGCGTCCAAAGGATCACATCGTTCACATTGATACTCGTCTGGTACCTCCGATTCGCTTGAGATTCCAACACACCCCGCGTGTTGCCATGCGTTGCACAGGTCACATTGTATGGTGAATCCATCGTCGAAGGTGTAAGGGCAGACACAACGGATTAAACCCAAGTCGGCGGGAAGAGTCCAAGAGGGAGGTGAACGAGGACGAGCTACAGGAGGAGGGGGAGGAGGTAAGGGAGCTGGAGCTGGAGGAAGAGTTGAAGTTGAAGCTACTGGGGGAGGAGGGAAAGGCAAAGGAGGGAGAGTTGGGAGGGCGAGTTTGGCAGATCCTGAAGCGGTTGTGAAGAATTGAGGTTGAGGAATAATCGGTAACGGAGGTAGACTCGGTTGAGTGGTTGGAGGAGGAGGTAGAGGTGGTGCAGGGGGTCTAGGTGGATAACGATAGGGTACGTATTCTAAGGGCTGAGATTGAGAGGAAGAAGTTGAAGTTGGAGGGAATCCTAAGGCTTGCCTAGCGATCGCTGCTACATCTACTGCTGCTGGAGATGCATTACTATTGGTTTCCTCCTCTAATAAGGCTGCAGCGGATAACAGGTCGAGCGCAGATGGCATCGAGAGGATTAAGAGGGAGAAGGGAGAGCTAAACAAACAAACACTCAATCAGCATATTAGCGAGCGAGAGTAAGCTAGGAATGTACTCACAGATCACACTCGTCCTTATAGTAAATAGCCGCAGTCTCCGGGTCTTGTTATCTGATGAGTTGAAATTATGTGAGACCAAGTCGACGAATTTGTGGAAATTGTCGCTTTTGCTCGTCCAATCACCCGCCCATTCGAATAGGGCACCCATTGACTACAAGAGCTACCTCTACATACCCCTACACCTATCAGTAGTATCTCTCTCGGTGTACTCGCTCTTTTTCGATCGTCTACTTTCCTTTCCTCCTCCCTTCGACCCTCCCCGTATCTCTCCCGTCTCGCAATTGGTACACGCGCTCAGTAGAGTAGACCTTCGATCATGCCTCCCAAACCTGATTACTCCGGGTTTCAATACCATGCTATGGTCAGTCACTTTGTTCTCCCCTTTCTCGAATAACTCTCAAACAGCCACTGACTCGCAAAACTTTATACACTGTGTCTAGTCGTCGTTGGTGACTACGGCCGATCGATCATTGATGACCCGAAGAGACAATGAACCAACGGGAGAAGCAGAATCTATCATTGGTCGAATCGATCCAAAAGAAATGGGTAGTCGTGCGTTCAAGGAAGATTTGAACTTGGAGGACAAGAAGAAGAGGGCAGAGAAGGAGAGATTGAAGAGGGAAAAGAGGGAGATGGATGGTGGGAAGAGGAATCGAGGGACTGGTGGACAAGCGACGAGATATGGTGATGTATTGGAAGCTACTCAAGATCGTAGGTCTTTGTCTCTCAGCATCCGACTCTTATGACTGTGTCACTGATGGGACGAGAGAGAGAGCTACAGTCGAAGGTCTGGATTATCGACCTAGAACGGCAGAAACTCGTCAAGTTTACGAACTCATGCTTGCTTCCGTCCACTCTCTCCTCGGCGATACTCCACCGGCGATGGTTCGATCCGCAGCAGACATGATCCTCTCCTACCTCAAGGACGACCAACTGAAAGACTTGGACAAGAAACGTGAAATCGATTCACTCGTTTCTTCTTCGGTACCCAACGACACTTTCGCTCAATTGGTTAGCTTGGGAAAGAAGATCACGGATTACGGGGATGATGAGGAAACGGGCAAAGGTGGGGATGTAGATATGGATGATGGAAAAATCGACGATGATGTTGGAGTCGCAGTCGTTTTCGAGGAGGAAGAAGATGAGGAGGACGAGGATGGAGAAGGATTTGAAGTGAGGGAAGAAAGTGATGACGAAGATGAGGAGGATGAACAGCGAGGTGGAAACGTCGAAGAGGAAGACGAGATGGTCACGGGTTCAGATCTCAAAGATGAAGATGGACAAGATGAGAACCTCGTCATCGGAGCGAATGGATCCACCTCGACAACCTCGAAATCGACTTCATCTTCAGGAAACGTTCCCGCAAGAGAAATCGATGGTTTCTGGCTCCAACGACTTGTCGCCCAATCCTACCCCGATCCTCTCGAAGCTGCCGAAAAGACTCAGTCCGCCATGACCCTCCTCTCTTCCGATGCCAACAAACGAGACGTCGAGAACTCTTTGATGGAGTTGACCGAGTACGACAAGTTCGAATTGGTTTCGACTTTGGTCAACAATCGGGAGAAGATTGTATGGTGTACGAAACTGGCGAGGAGTGACGAAGATGAGAAGGTCGATGTTGAGGTTGCGATGAGGGAAAAGGGAGTTGGTTGGATCCTCAAGGAATTGAGAGGAGATGTCATCAAACCTTCGAGAACGGCAGGAGGAGATGCGATGGTACTCGATTCCGAGCCTGACAAATCGACCCTCAAAGGTACTCTCGCACCTGGATCTTCAGCACCTCCTCCTCGCAAAGTCCTCGACCTCGAATCAATGGCGTTCGCTCAAGGTGGACGACTCATGTCGAACAAGAAGTGCAAACTTCCCGAAGGATCTTTCAAGCGTTCGAAGAAGGGATACGAGGAGGTTCACGTCCCAGCACCGAAACCCGCTCCTCTCAAAGAAGGTGAACTCGTACCCGTCACTTCAATGCCTGAATGGGCGAGAGCAGCTTTCAAGGGAAACCCGAACCTCAACAGGGTCCAAAGTCGTCTCTACCCCGTCGCTTTCGGTACCGATGAACCTCTCTTGCTTTGTGCTCCTACTGGTGCAGGAAAGGTGAGTCCAATGTATTCCAATCGTTACGAGAATCGTAGAAACTGATTTTTCCGGTTTCAACAGACCAACGTCGCCATGTTGACGATTCTCAACGAACTCGCCAAACACCGAAATGAGGAGACTGGAGAATTCGATTTCGCTGCGTTCAAGATCGTCTACGTCGCTCCTATGAAGGCTCTCGTTCAGGAGATGGTCGGTAACTTCACGAAGCGGCTCGAACCTTACGGAGTCGTCGTCAACGAGCTTACCGGAGATCGACAACTCACGAAGGAACAAATCGCTGGAACCCAAATCATCGTTACGACTCCCGAGAAGTGGGATGTCATCACTCGCAAGTCGACCGATACTTCCTACACGAACCTCGTCTCCCTCATTATCATCGACGAGATCCATCTTCTCCACGACGAGCGAGGACCTGTACTCGAATCGATTGTCGCGAGGACGATTCGACGAATGGAACAAACCCACAACTACGTTCGACTCGTCGGTCTCTCAGCTACCCTTCCCAACTACAAAGATGTCGCCAAATTCCTTCACGTCAACCCCGAGAAGGGTCTCTTCCACTTCGACTCTTCATACCGACCTTGTCCCCTCAAGCAAGAATTCATTGGAGTTACCGAGAAGAAGGCGATCAAGCGAATGCAGATCACGAACGAGATCTGTTACGAAAAGGTTCTCGAGCACGCTGGAAAGGATCAAATCATCATCTTCGTCCACTCTCGAAAGGAGACCGCCAAAACTGCCAAATTCCTCCGAGATCACGCCGTCGAGAACGATACGATCACTCAATTCCTTCGATCCGACCCTGCCACCCGCGAGATCCTTACGGAAGAAGCCGAATCTGTCACCGATGCCAACCTCAAAGATCTCCTTCCCTTCGGATTCGCCTGCCATCACGCTGGTATGAACCGAGTCGACCGAACCCTCGTCGAAGATCTCTTCGGAGATGGTCGTATCCAAGTCCTCGTTTCGACTGCTACTCTCGCCTGGGGAGTCAACTTGCCCGCTCACGTCGTCATCATCAAAGGAACGCAAATCTACAACCCCGAGAAAGGTCGATGGGTCGAACTTTCTTCCCAGGACGTTCTTCAGATGCTCGGTCGTGCAGGACGACCTCAGTACGATACTTTTGGAGAAGGTATAATCATCACGAATCATTCGGAACTCCAATACTACCTCTCGATGATGAATCAACAACTTCCGATCGAATCCCAATACGTTGCGAAACTCGCTGATAACCTTAACGCCGAGATCGTCCTCGGTACTATCAGAAATCGTGATGAAGCCGTCCAATGGTAAGTTTCGAACTTAACTTTCTTTCCACGACTTCAACAGTGATCTGACGATATCTCGCTCCGCAGGCTTGGATACACCTACCTTTACGTTCGAATGCTCGGCTCACCATCTCTTTACAGTGTGGATCCCGACTAGTGAGTTTCTCTTTCTCTCTTCTGATTACCCTCGTGAAGCAAAGCTAAACATCTCGCTCGAACAGTCAAACCGATGATCCTCAGCTCATTCAGAAGCGATCCGATATCGTTCACACCGCTGCTGTACTCCTCGAAAAGTCAGGTCTCATCCGATACGATCGTCGTTCGGGAGTTTTCCAAACGAACGAACTTGGTCGAATCGCCAGTGGATTCTACGTTTCGCACACTTCGATGGGAACCTACAACCAGCAACTCAAATCTGCTACCGGTTACATCGAATTATTCAGGATCTTCTCCCTTTCCGAAGAGTTCAAGAATGTTCCTGTTCGTGCCGAGGAGAAGTGAGTCGATTTCCACTATTCAATTTTACGAATGACTTGCTGATCGCTGCTTTCCGACAGACTCGAACTCGCCAAACTTCTCGAACGAGTGCCGATTCCTATCAAGGAGTCTGTGGACGATCCATCAGCCAAGATCAACGTTCTCCTCCAAGCCTACATCTCTCAACTCAAACTCGACGGTTTCGCTCTCGTCTCCGATATGGTCTACGTTACTCAATCCGCCGGTCGTATCCTTCGAGCGATGTTCGAGATTTGTTTGAAGCGAGGTTGGGCTGGATTGACCCACAAGGCGCTCGCACTTTGTCAGATGGTGGAGAAGAGGATGTGGAGTACTATGACTCCTCTGAGGCAGTTCAAGGGTGTACCTCTCGATGTTGTTCGAAGAGCGGAGAGGAAAGAGTTCCCCTGGTACCGATACTTTGATCTTGAGCCTGCAGGTATACTTTACATCTTTTCGTTAATTCGCTACCCCTAACTCGAGACTGACTCATTTTCGCGCCTATAGAACTCGGTGAACTCATCGGCGAACCTAAAGCTGGTCGCCTCGTGCATCGTCTTGTCCATCAGTTCCCCAAACGTACCTTTTTCACAAATTACTCTCGATGTTGGGTGCGTTACCTGACCCCTCACTTTATTCTACAGTCGAACTTTCAGCACATGTCCAGCCTATCACTCGGTCACTTCTTCGCGTCGAGCTCACCATCACTCCCGATTTCCAATGGGAAGAGAAAGTTCACGGAGGAGCCGAAACTTTCTGGATCCTAGTTGAAGACGTCGATGGAGAGATCATCCTCTTCCACGATCAATTTATCCTACGTCAACGATACGCCGAGCAAGATCACTACGTCTCCTTCACTGTTCCCATGATGGATCCTCTCCCTCCCAATTACTTCATCTCAATCGTCTCCGATCGATGGCTGCACGCCGAAACCCGTCTTCCCCTCTCCTTCAAGCATCTCATCCTACCCGAAAAGTTCCCTCCTCCAACGACTCTCCTCGATCTTCAACCCCTCCCCGTTTCCGCTCTCCACAACCGAGAATTCGAAGCCATCTACTCGGACTCGATCCCCTCGTTCAACAAGATTCAAACTCAAGTCTTCCAAGCTCTCTACGCTACGAACGACAACGTCTACGTCGGAGCACCAACTGGATCAGGGAAGACAATTTGTGCCGAGTTCGCTCTCCTCCGATTGTGGTCTCAACGAGAACCTGCTCGCGCTGTTTGCATCGAACCCTTCCAAGAAGTCGTCGATGCTCGAGTTGCCGAGTGGAAGGCCAAGTTTGGTGGAGTTCAAGGTGGAAAGGAGATTGTCGCTTTAACGGGAGAGACGAGTAACGACATTCGATTGCTCGAGAAGGGTGACCTCATTGTCTGCACTCCCGGTCAATGGGATCTCCTCTCAAGACGATGGAAGCAACGAAAGAACGTACAGAACATAGGACTCCTCATCGCCGACGAACTTCAATTGATTGGAGGAGAACTCGGACCAACTTACGAAGTCGTCATCTCTCGAACTCGTTACGTCGCCGCTCAAACGGAGAACCCTACTCGAATCGTCGCTTTCGGTGTATCGCTCGCCAACGCTCGAGATCTCGGAGAATGGATGGGCGCAAGCTCGCAAACAATCTTCAACTTTGGTCCTGGTGCCCGACCTCTACCTATGGAGGTTCACCTCCAATCCTTCAACGTTCCTCACTTCCCTTCCCTCATGATCCAAATGGCAAAACCCGCTTACCTCGCCATCGCCGAATACGCTCAAGATCGACCAGTTATCTGTTTCGTGCCTTCTCGTAAACAATGCCGGGCGACGGCGGACGACATCCTCACTTACTGTCTCGCCGATCAGGAGGAGAGTCGATTCCTCAACATCGAAGCCTCTGAACTCGCTCCTCATCTCGAACACGTTCAAGATCCCGGACTTCGAGACACCCTTGAACACGGAGTCGGATTCTACCACGAAGCCCTTTCGAAGCAAGACAAGCGAATCGTCGAACACCTCTACGAATCTGGAGCTATTCAAGTTGTCGTCGCGAGTAAGGATACCGCTTGGAGCATGCCGTTGACTGCCTACATGGTTATCATTATGGGAGTCCAAACTTTCGAAGGAAAGGAGCACCGATACGTCGACTACCCCTTCACCGATGTTCTTCAAATGATGGGTCGAGCATGCCGACCGTCTCACGATACTTCAAGTCGATGTGTTCTCATGTGTCAACAAGTGAAGTCGTTTCTTCGAATCTTTCTTCACAAATTCGGTTCTGATCTTTCCATATCTCTCTCTCTAGGTCCGAAAAGAGTTCTTCAAGAAGTTCTTGAATGAAGGATTACCCATCGAATCTCATCTCCATCTCTCGCTTCACGATCATTTCAACGCCGAAATCGTTACAAAGACGATCGAGAACAAGCAGTACGACTTGCCGTTTGAGCCGTCTTCCGTCGCAGCTACTGACTATGTAATCACTCTACAGAGATGCTGTCGATTGGTTAACATGGACCTGGATGTACCGACGATTGGTTGCAAACCCGAATTACTACAACATGCAGGGAAACACTCACCGCCATCTCAGCGATCACCTTTCCGAGCTCGTCGAATCTACCCTTACCGACTTGACAAACTCGAAGGCTATCACTGTCGAGGATGAGAGTACGTCTGACTTCTCTATTTTCTCTCCCTGGAGCGTCTTTGCTAATTTCGTCTCTCTCGTTCACAGTGGATGTTTCGGCATTGAACTTGGGAATGATCGCCGCTTATTACAACGTCTCCTACGTCACGATCGATATCTTCAGCATGTCACTCAACGAACGAACGAAGCTCAAGGGTCTTCTCGAAATCGTTTCCTCGGCCGCCGAATTCGAAAACATCCCTATTCGACACCACGAAGACGTTCTCCTCCGCAAGGTCTATGACCGAGCTCCCGTCAAACTCGCCAACGTCGACTACGAATCCCCGTCGTTCAAGACGAACGTCCTCTTACAAGCTCACTTCGCTCGTCTTCACCTTCCTGCCGATCTCGCTGCCGATCAAGCCGTCATTCTTTCAAAGGTTCTCAAGTGAGTCTATCTCTCAACCTTGTTTCCAGAGAGTTGCTGACTCCCTCGCTTTCTTTAGCCTTCTCTCTGCCTGTGTCGATGTCATGTCGTCGAACGCCTACTTGAACGCTATCGGAGCGATGGAACTATCACAAATGTGTGTTCAAGCCGTTTGGGATTCGGATTCACCACTCAAGCAGATCCCTGGATTCACTTCGGAGGTCATCAAACGATGCGAGTCGAACAACGTCAAATCGGTTTACGACATCATGGAACTAGAAGACGAAGACCGAGACAAGATCTTGCAAATGGACGGCAAGCAAATGCGATCTGTTGCTCAGTTCTGCAACTCGTACCCTTCGATCGAACTCGCCTACGAAATCGAGGATGCCGAGGACGTTGCCGCTGGAGATCCCATCACTCTCGACATCCAACTCGAACGTGAAGTCGATGAGGATGAGGAAATCGACACGACCGTCTCGGCACCATTCTTCCCAACGGTAAAACAGGAGTCGTGGTGGTTGGTTATTTCGTCGACTTCTTCGAAGCAGTACGTTGCATTCTCCCTTGCTGACAAACTTAACCGAAACTGATGACCTTTCGAATCGTTGCTTAGGCTCTTAGCTGTTAAGAAGATCGTGGTAACAAGAAAGCTTGCCGTCAAACTGGAGTTTTCGTTACCTCGTGCCGGGAAGCACGATCTCACTCTCTCCATGCTCTGCGACTCATACGTCGGTTGCGACCAAGAGCATTCGCTTCCTTCAATCGATGTCAAAGAAGCTGCCGATTCAGACGAGGAATCGGAGGATGAGGATATGGAAGAATGATCAGTACGGTTGAGGGAGAAGAATCTCCACCTGGCGGGTGATCTCAGTAGTGTATGTCTTATGTCCTCTCTCTCTCCCTTTCTTCGAGAGATATGTTTCTGACCACCGTTTGTTTCGTTCCGTACAGATGCTATTCTCGTTCAAATATGTCAAATAATGTAGTCTCATCATCGCTCAGCCAGGGCTCGTTCACTCGGCCACGTCCTTATCGCCGGACAAGAAGCGTAGGGGGCGAGAGGGAAGAGAGGAAGAGAGAGAGAGAGAGTAGGAGAAAAACGCTTTGAAGGATTAGTCAATAATCGAAAGAGCTCATTCCGAGGGAAGCAGCTCAATTTCGTTCTCCAGCGGTACTATCGGATGATGACGTGCTCCTCGAGAACAAAGACAAGGTACCAATGAACTTCACTCTCACAAACGAAGGAAACGGAGTTTATGACGCTATTACACGAGTTGCGTTGATTTGTCTCTCTTACCATCTGCATCTCATCTCCCTTGCGAGATAGGAGCGCTGACCCCGCAGTCGACCTCCTCTCACTTACATCCCATGTATCCTAAAACTTTCGCTCGGCAAATTCAATCGGATATAGCCTGGACAACGCACCTCACACCTCCTATCTTTCCGCAATTCCACAGCGGTGTTGAGCTTGAAAAGGGCTCGAACAGGATTGCGGGAAGCATCTCCCACGAGTTTGAACGATTCGCAAGGAGCTTTCATACATAAGATTTCTCAAGTTCGTCGATTTCTCTCTGAATCTCTCGCTCGACCTGCTAGTAACTGATGGATGTATATGACAGAACATCACAGCCGTCGACAGAGTGGTCTTTGGCACTGTTTTCGATGAATCCGAGAAGGTTCGTTCTCGAGGACTGAGCGGCGTTTCCCAACTAAGGTTTTCTACCTCTCAACGTCAGCTGATAGGTTTGACCGAGTCCGGACTAACAATCGGAGCACTAGAAGTATCTGTCACGAGAGTTTCAGTCGAATCAGACGAAATCTATTTTTCTTCTTTCACACTCTTCTCTCTTCTTCCCCAGAAGTTTACTCTCTCTCTCCCACTTCTCACACAACTTCTTGTAAGTGTCTCTAGCGCTATCTGAACACGTCAGGATAGATTGGGACAGATCGCTGACAACTCTCAATTGCTTTCCTCCTTCCTCCTTCCCTCTCGTATCTTCCCAATTTCACGCGTCATTCTCTTCTCCAACTCCCAACTCTCAAATTACTCAATCTCGATTCGATATTCTCCTCAACTTCATTTCCGGATCCTCTCACCTCTCATCTCCTATCTCTCATCTCTCAACTCTCGTCTCTTAATTTCGACCTCATCTGTACCCGATTTTCTCACACACTCAATCTCCTCAATCGAAAACTTTTGGACATCTCTCGAACAACGCTCTTTCTTCTCGTCTCTTCACCACCTCACCTCGAACAGTCTTCTTTCGCTCAAACGAAGCAGAGAATCTGTTTAGCTCTTCAATACGACCTGAGAATTAGTCAAAACTCGTTTACGTTCTCGCTTTCTCCATCTGTACTACACATTCAAAGTGAGTCCCTCTCCTACTTTCAGTCATACTCTCTCTATCGAAGAGTGTTACTTTGAAGTTTACGAGAGTGCAAAGCTGATCCTAGCTCACTTTTGATACCTCTCGTCTCCAGATCTTTATTCTTCGATGGTTTGGTTTTCGAGTCCCCAATGGGAGACGAGGAGGTTGGACGCGGCAGTGAGTCATTTCTCTATTCGATTTGTTTGTGCAGCACTGATCCATGGTGAGTAGGCTCCTTCAATTGCTGCAAGAGGAAAAGTTGCGCGTGAGAATGTACAACGAATGACTACGACTCCAAAGTTCCCAAGAGCCGCTGTCCCTTCCCGTGTCTCTCCTACAACGAAATTCGAACTACCTGTACTGTCAAACGATCCCTCGTCCTTCGGAAGTGAGTCCATCTCTCCTTTTTTTCGTGTGCTTCGCCGGGAAATTGAATTGGGACCGTTCGCAAAAACAGGGTTCGTCACTACTGCAATCCCTCAATTTGACGGAGACGACATACCCAAACAACAAGAAGACTTTGATTATGAAATAGTCCCATTCAAACTTCGCAAGAACGAGAAATTATACCGAGGCGACGAACCTCTCTACTGGTGAGTTCAGCAGCTCACTCTCGAGTGCCTTTTTCTCTGACCACTCTTATTTACAGTCTTCGACGCGTCTCCGATGCGAAACTCGTTTTCACCTTCCACAGAAACTCCTCCACCAACCACATCCTTTCTATCTACTGCACAGCTTCCGCGAGTGATTTGGTGCTCGTAGAGGTTGGATGGAAGAAGGTGCTTCGTGCTCATTCCATCGTGACACTTGAAGTGTCAAAGACCGATACGTGCGACAACCTCATCTTGCCTTCACCTGGGAGCAACGAGATGCCTCCTCAGCTATCTCGAAACCTCTTCAGCACTCTCACTGCTCTCCGCTCCGCCTTCCCTACCTGTCCCGATGTCGTAGCGCAGTATTTGGACGGAACTGCAGAACCAACGAGGAAGAAGCGCAAGCTTGCTGGAACGGATTGGCCCCTCGCGGCACCAGCTGCAAAGGTGAGTTACCGTCTTTTATTCTTCCAGGTGCTCGGTTGTGACAGTCTTGTGAGTCAGTAGATACTCATTGCAAAGGTCAAGAAGAACAATTTCGTCGATTTCTCATTTTTGGATACGTGGTCAACCGGTCAAACTGTGAGTGATACATCAATCTGTCTCGACCCGGTAAGCCCCGAGGGGAATGCTGATCTTATCCCGAGTATCTGACAGCTCGCGATACCCGCTGGAGTTTTAGCTTCGCTTCCTGCCCTCAAGCGACGATATCTGCAAAGGCGAGTAGAATTCAACAAGCACGTATGTTTCACTCTCCTTGCCTCACTTGTCCCATCTATGCACGATAGCTAACGTTCCCGTTTCGATCTAGGTCGTAATCATGGAGAGAGGAAACTTCATTCTCATCCAGGACGATCAAGCGGTTCGTTAGCTTCCTCACTCTACCGCTCGTCTATACACTGCAGCTCATACTTGGTAACTAACAGGAATTACTCAGTCAGTATGGCTTCGAAATCGTCAGCGGCAGGACTTTCAAGAAGGAGGTATTAGTCGCGAAATCGAGATTGACAGAATTTCAGAGCTATGTCTACCACAGAGCGAGCCCCTTTTCCTGCCATTCTCGCCGAGCGCTGCTGATGTCTAGATTGGTAAATAGATCGGACACCCCTCTCTCGTCCTTCAGCAAGTGGGTAAGGGATTGATTGTGACGAAAGAATTCAACGGCGACGACGGGGAAAAGCATCGACACCCTCTTTTCTGGAATTATCAGAACAGTTGGGATCGATGAGGCCAGCGAGGAATAGGAAGAGCTTTCAATCCAGACCTAGTAATCGCTACGAACATACTCTTTTTCCGACTCTGTATAGTACAAAAATCTGCAATCGTTGATCCGTCTTTACTTGCCCCTTACTCGTCACTCGTTCCTCCTTCTCCTTCTTCGTCATCTGAAGGGTCACTCGAATAGTTCTCGTCCTCGTGTAGCTCGTCGTTTGAATCCTCCCCCTCTTGCTCTTCGTATCGAGATCTCGAGCTGAGGTATGCTTTGATTCCTTCCTGACCGTCGTCCCAAATATCGTCCGATCGAGCGGCTTGGAGCTCAGCAGCGACTCGATCTAGCGCGGAACAGTCGAAGTCAGCTCGAGCACAACTTTCGAGTTCAGCGAGAGAGCTTACCGTCCTCGAGGGCATATCCGTTGAGAACCTTGTCCATCCATGACCCTAGGATTCTCTTGATGGCGTCTAAAGTACTTTCACCACTGATTTTGGCGGCTTCGAGGGCTTCCGAGGTCTTGAACACCTGAAAAGTACTCTTGGCTTGATTGAGCGATCGGAGAGTGAGGGAAACGCAATCGGCTCGATAAGGTCGGTCGTCCGTATGACTATCAGTTTGACCTTTTAGTCAGCCCTCTCAGGTGACAGAAGCGAGGGAGGAGAAGAGACAAACCGGTCGAAGCCCATGTCCCAATAAACTTGGGACTGATCGACGCCCACTCCCAAATACTCATCGACTCCGTTGTGCTCCTCAAAGAATCGCCACGCCTCTTGTCGAGTCCAAGGTTCGGAAATTGTAGCTCGCTCTAGTTGAGAATTGTTGCGTCTCCTCGTAGACTCGGCAGGGTCGAAATGTGTAATGCGAGCCTTGAAGAGCTCGAGGTGCTCTTGTTGATCGGCGCTGAGGGGCTCTGAGGGAGTTGTCGAGTCGCGGTCATCGCGAAGCGATTTGATCAAGACCGTTCTCTGAAGTAGCGTCAAGTCGCCGAAGAATCTGACAGAAGACGCTGTAATTGAGCACTTTGTGTGAGAAGAAAGCAAGAATTACGTACTCGTTGAGGGCGCGAGAGGTAGGCACGACGAGCTGGTCGGGATGATCGTAAGGAAGATCGGGTCGAGTGCGATCGAAGGAAACCTACATGCAAAAGAGTCAGTTCACGAGATCGTGCATTCGTGATAAAAGCTGAACGCACAGAGTGGAAATCTGCTTTGCCTCCAATATGACACTCCATAGCGGTGTACCAACAACTGATAGTTCCGTCAAGACCTTCGAGTACCTCAACTATTTCTTCGGGTTGCAAAGTTGTGCCGAACTTCGATCCTTTGACGCCGTGATCGCGTAGACAGATGAGCAAGAAGAAGAGTATCTGCTCCTTGGTAGGATCACACGTCCACCACCTGCGGTTCTTGTCTTTGTTGGATTCTTGAGAAAAGCGCAGGTATCTGACACTTGCGAGCCCTCGAATACGGACCAAGTCTCCCACGACCTGATTACAATCGCAAGATCAGTCGTAGGCAAAGATGCAGGATGAACGAGCTCACATTCTCTGAGACCGATCCGCTCTCACCGGTAAGAGAAGATACAGCTTTGACAGCGTATCTCTGGAAAATCGATTAGACCCGCTCATCAGCCCGAAGCCGGCAAGGAAGGATGAGGAGGAAGGCTCACATGTCTTTGTAAGGCGTTGTCACACGAACGACAAAGCGTCCTCCAGTTCGCGTACTTGTCTCCCTTCGCAGAAGTTGCGAATCCGATAACGTCTCTCTGACCGTTCCCGAGACACTTGCTCGGATGAGCCTGGCGACATGCTGTAGTACAAGGTTTGGAGAGAGAGGTAGGGACGACACCGAGGCAAGCCCCAGCGGAGGTAGAGAGGGGGAGATCAGGGTTGTCGTCACGGAATTTCTTGAGCGCTTGACGAGCTGGTTCGTCGAGCTTTTCTAGACACTTCTCAGCGTCGAAGAGGCTGTCCGCCACACATTGTATCAGTGAGAGCTCGTCTGGAAGGGGGGACATTTAGGGACGGGAAGATTGGCCGTCAAAGAAGAGAGATAAGGGAGATAAGCTCACGCTTGTTTCGAACCTTTAACCATTGTATACGAATCTGGTATGAAGCGAAGCCGAGTCAAATGCTGAATGGAACTCTAGCTTGAGGTGAGCGAAAGGAGGGGAGGAGAAAGAGAGGAAAGAGAGGAAAGAAGAGGAAAGAAAGAGAGAGGAAAGGAGGATTGTGCTCCGAAAAAATCCGCGGTCTTCTTCATTCCTCCCTTCTTGCTCTCTCTGCGACCGCTCGAGGTGTAACGTCCCTGAGAGAGAAGCGGGGCGAAGGGCGAGTTCCCAGAGACCCGAACCGGCTTCGCAGATCCGACTTTCCCAACCACTTCCCAACTTCTAAATCGCTCAAAGCTTCTTCCTGCTTCACCCTTGGTTCCAATACTGCTCAACAGTACATCGACTGAAGTCCTACACCCCATCGTGTAACTTCTTCTTCACCGTTCCTCAATTTTGCAAACTCGCTCAGCAAAGCTATGCCTCCTCGTTTCCCTGGATCTCGCAATACTCGTGGGCATGGACAAAAAGTGCTCATGCGATTGCCCAATGAAGGAGGAACGCAGCGGGATAGGAGGAGCAGTCGACTGTACAACAGAATTGCGACAAACGAGATCTGTGAGGGAAAGTGTCAAGACCGCTCACGAGGCAGAGATGAAAGGAATCATGAATTACTCACACAACAACCCTAATTAGAGAACCAAGTAGAACAGCAGGAGATAGGAATACTAAATAGGATATCTAATTAAACGATTTTGAGAGCTTCGACTCGTTCGAGGACGTGCGTGAAGGTGTAAGGTTTCGAGAGGACGTGATTGAATCCGAGCTGCACAAGTCGTGTGATCAGCGCGATTCAACGGGGCAAAAAGAAGAGAACACACCTGTAACATCTCTTCTTGCTGAGCGGGACGCGCATTTCCAGTGACAGCGATACACGGCTGCAGAGAGATAGCGATTCAGTGACATAGATGATAGCGAAAGAGAGAAAGACATACGTATTGCCGAGGTAGTTCACCATTCTGCTCTCTCCGACGAAGTTCGACAATCATCTCGAGACCGGTCATGACAGGCATTTGGATATCGCAAAGACAGACGTTGATGGATCGTTCTCCTCGAGAGTCCGACTCGAACGCTTCGAGAGCTTCCTGACCGTTGTTGGCGACTTGAGTCTCGTACCCAGCGTTTTTGAGTTGACGACACAGGATCTTTTGATTGACGAGATTGTCCTAGATGAATGAGATAGATTAGCAAGTCTCCCTCACTGATCAGGAAGGGAAGGCTTACCTCGACAACGAGAACCTTGACAGGACGAGGACCACCTTCGGCAGGACTCGAGGGGCCAGGTCCAATTTTTGAGGTTTTGCTCGAACGAGAGATCTCCGACGGTACAGGCGAGGTGAGAGGACGTTTTGCCATCCGAGCACCTGAGCCCATGGGGACTGAGGAGATCGGTGGAACATCGATGGCCATAGAACCTTCGGGTGCGGCTCGCTGAACTGGAATTGCGAAGGAGAAGATAGAACCGACTCCAACTTTCGACTCGACCTCGATGAAACCTATCGACGACCGATTTCAGTCAGCTATCTCTCGTGATCGAGCGGCAAGTGAGAGAACGTACCAGAATGAAGCTCGACAAGTTTCTTCGAGATGTAGAGACCTAATCCACTCGAAGAAGGGTAACGAACTTGATCGCTTCGAGGATTGGCTTGACTGAACCGAGCAAAGAGTTTCTGCAAGTCCTCCTCCGTCAAACCCTTTCCGTTGTCCTCAACTCCAACAACTATCCATACATTGTTCTCGACGGCCGTAATCGGTGAATGTGACACTCGCATCGCGTTCGGACGCTCTGGAGGTTGCGAAGAGTAAGCTTCGATTCTGATGGTGATCTTGCGATTCGGGATGTCGGTAGTGTATTCTGTGGAGAACGCTCGGAAGTCAGTCACAACCAATATGAAGCAGTGTCGGGAAGCTCGACGTACTGATAGAGTTAGAGAGGAAGTTGAGTAGAATCTGATGCAACCGTGACGGATCGGCAGTGATCCAGTTCGAATTGAGCTCGTTCACCGATTTGCCCGCGATCAGTCTCAAGTCGATTTGCTTTTGTGAGCATTCAGCCTCAAAGATTCGCTTGACTTCGACGATACGAGGGATCAGTTCGAATGCCGTCAGGTTGATCGTCAGTAGACCCATGTTGAGTTTGCTGACATTGAGGATGTCGTCCGCGATTCGACCCTGTCGACGACCAGGAGTTTCCGTCAGCAAGGAAAGTCGCAGAAGTGCAAGGCGAGATACAACGTACTTGATGAGACGTGCACAGAAGAATAGACTCCATAGCTTCGGTGTTCTCGATCATCTCGTCGTGAAGCGATTGAATCTCTTCCGGAGAGGGGAGCTCGCCATCTCGTAGATCTTCCAGTAGTTCGACGTACTTATCGAGGGAAGCACTGACGACTTCAGCATTTTGCCACTGTAACAGGGAGGGGATGTAAGTCAACAATGGGGAGACCAAGAGGAGAAGGAGACTCACGACTCCGGATAACGGATTTCGAAGCTCTGTTGGCAAGAACGGGAAACGTCGGTTAGTTCAGTATCACACCAGAGAGAGAGGTTGAGACTTGCCGTGACTACTCTGAAGGAGGGAAGGGCAATACGAAGGTCGTCAGTCGTTTCGAAAGGTAGCATCAAAACTCAGTTGCGGGATACTCACCATGTCAAGGAATCGCTCAGTCTGAATTCTGTTCTCCTCTGCGTCGGCGGCTCGCTGTTCGACGATTCGAATGTGACTTTCTTCCGCCATCTTTTGTCGAGTAACTAGTAAGTTCGCGGGGAATCAGCTTCGTTTCTGGCAATGCTGGTTAAAGAGCTAGACTCACTGTCGGTCAAGGCTCCCACCCACCCTGCAGGTAGGCCCACTTCGGTAGAAGCTCGAAGCTGTAGAGCAGAAAGTCAATAACGCGAAAATTTCGAGGCGAAAAGAAGTCAGCTTACCTCTAGCTGTACCCAATTTCCGCACTTGAATCGGAACTGTCGATCAGGAACATCCACGTGTTGACCTTCGACGACTACGAGTTGCCAAAGTCGGTTCATTCGTTCGACATCTTCGTCGATGAAATCCTCCTTCCAGTGACTGAGCGGCATCTCGGGAGGGTGTCCACTGATTGTATACCATGCTGGATTCGCGTAGACCATGTTACCTGATGAGAGGAAAGGGAACGGAGGAAGGAAGAAAGGGGAAGAAAGATGCGAAGTTTAGCCGTCAGCAGTCGAGTTGAGGATCCAGAAAGAGCCAGAGTGTAGCTTACCTTCTTGATCTATTTGTACGATACCGACCGGACTGACTGTTGATAGTGTACTGTATCGTTCGGCTAGAGCTCGATTACGCGACTCGGAATCAATAAGCGCTCTTGTTCGTTCCTCCACTCGTTTCTCAAGCTCGACTCGCATCAGACCGAGTTGCAGATGAACTCGCACCCTCGCAACGAGTTCACGAGGTTGGAAAGGTTTGACGAGATAATCGTCAACTCCTCCTTCGAGAGCGTCGGCTCGGGCCTCGGAACCAGCTTGAGCCGAAACCATGATGACGGGAAGTAACGAGGTCTTCGGATCTTGACGGATTCGCTGAGTGAGCTCCATCCCGGTCAGGCCTGGCATCATCGAATCGGTAACGACGAGACTGGGAGTGTTCATCTTGATGAATTCGAGTGCTTGGAAAGGATCGGCGAAAGGAACGACGGTGAACTGAGTTGAGAGTAAGCTTGACATGTAAGTTCGAAGGTCTCTCGAATCGTCCACGAGAACGATTGTTCGATTCTTCAGACTGAGAACGTCTTCGGTTCCGAGGTAGTCTTCTCCAGAGCCGCTCCCGCTATGTTGAGACGAAGTGCTGTGATCGGAGACGGAATGGTGTGGTCGTGAAGATGGCGTTGAGATCGATAAGGAGGGCTTGTCGAGCGCATCGCTTCGCCAGTTCGACGCTTCTTCAACAACGGACATTCGACCTGAATGAACGACGGGAGTGTTGTCCTCTGCCGTGTGTTCGACTTGTTCTATCGGTAGGTGAGAGTAACCGCGAGGTAATCGGACACTATGAGGACGAGAAGAGTGAGCCAAAATCACGAGGATGACAGAGAAACCGATCTCACGTAAAGGTACTTCCTCTCCCGAACTCACTTTCTACTTCGAGCTGACCTCCAATGAGTTTGACGAGCTCGAGAGTGAGGGCGAGACCAATTCCAGTTCCGGTTGTCATTTGCGACGACGATTGAACACGATGGAATCGTTCGAAGATTCGGCCAAGTTCGTTCTGAGGAATACCGACTCCAGTATCCGAGATAGAGAGCACACATTCGCCGCGCGTCGACTTGAGAGTGACGGTGATCCTCCCCTTCTCGGTGTACTTGAGGGCGTTCCCGACGATGTTGAGAATGACCCTTTCCCAGAGATCGCTGCTGAGGTAAATCGGCCAAGCGTCTGCAGGATCGTCCTCGCACTCGATGATATATTCGATCTTAGCTCGCTCGATAGCGTCTTTGAAGAGGATGGCGAGATCACGAGTGAGTTGACCCTAAGCGACCAAAGCAACAAGTCAGGTCAGTTGCGATGGGCAGATTTGCAGAAGCAGTCCATCGACTTACGATTTGTACCGGTCTGAACCTAAACATCATCCTACCGGCCTCGACAGAGGAGAAGTCGAGAAGCTAAATCATCAGTGCAAAGAGTTAGTCGGTACTCGTCCCGAAAAGGTCGTTTCGCAGAGGAAGAAGCTCACCTTGTTGACCATATTGAGCAATCTCGTACTGTGCTTTCTAACGAGTTCCAACGAATCGGCATGCTCGGGTTTCAGGAACTTCTTTTGCGAGGGAGCGAGAACGTCCTCCAATGGTCCAATGATGAGCTGACAAGGTGAACGTAGCTCATGAGATACTGAAGAGAAGAAGTCGGATTTGGCCTTGTCGAGTGAGAGAAGTTCTTCAGCACGATGTCGATCTTGTTCCGCTGCCTGTCAAAGGATTCGATGCTCAGCAGTCAATCCAGCGAGAAGAGAATCGAGAGTGAGAGTGAATACTTACGATGACTGAGTAGAGACCGATCGCAACGTGACGAGAGATGAGGTCGAAGAAAGTCTTCATCAAAGGGTTCTCCTCCAGGCTCTTCGACATGGGGTTGATTCCAAGAACGATGACTGCACTCGGTGAGCTGGCATCGGAATCGATCCTGATCGGGATGACGACTGCTGATTTTGCTCGTGAGTCCCACCCTCTTTTCTCAAGTGTTTCTCCAAAGCCACCTAGATCTTCAACGAGAACCGATTGCCGTTTCAAACAGGCTTCTTCGAATGGCCAAGTCCACTCCGGAGTCGGTCGCGGTTGCGGTGAGGATTGTCTGCCAGGAGGAGTCGAAGAAGAATCGGAAGAAACGCTTTGGGTCTCGATCAGACGATCACGAATGTCCATAGCGGTTGCGGTGGAACCTGATGTAGTCGATGCGGAGGATGAGGAGTGTCGAGAGCGGGGAGGAGTCAAGTCGACGAAAGCCTCATGAACGAGGAAAGGATGCGAGTGGTTGACGCCAACAGAACCCTACTCGAGCGATAACAGTAGTAAACTACTATCCATTTTGAGCGAAAAGAATCGGTAGCTCACCTTGCAGCTCAACTTGATCGTTTTGCGTTGACTAGTAGTCATACCCGCTCGCACTTCTCGAGTAGTCGGCTTCGTGAGGACATCTTCAACATGGTATAAAATCGCGAAAGGAATGTCGAAAGGGTTCTTCGCTAACGCTTTCATCGCAGAAGTAGCAAAGTCTGTTTGATCGAAAAGCGATCAATCAGCTTTCATCGATTGAAAGAGGAGTTTGAGAAAGCGAACCTTCGAGAGTTCGGGCCAAACTCGTGTGCTGAATGAGATCTCGTACAGAGGAGAGTCGTCTAGCGGCAACCACTGCGGCAGTCGATCTTGATCGAAGGACTCAAGGAGTCAGTTCCGAAAGCTCTAGAACAGAGGAAAAGGGAAATAGCTTACTCGATACTCAAGTTGAGAATACCGACAACATCTCCCGAATCTCCGTCTCGAAGAGGAGCATAAGTAAACGAGTGATAAGTCTCCTCCAAGAACCCATCTCGTTCCATCGTCAGAAAGTGATCGTTGAAGCTGACTGTTTCTCCTTGAAGAGCCCTATTCGCGACGGGTTCGAGTTCGTCCCATAGCTCCGCCCAGCAGTCTTTAGCAGCAGTTCCTAGTAACTCGGGATGTTTCAATCCTGCAGTTTCGATATACTGAACGGGAAGATGAACGAGTCAGCTTGAGGTCGAGTCGGTAGAAGGAGAGGCGAAGAGCGAAAACTCACTCGGTCGTTGTAAATGATAAGCTTGTTCTGCCCCCATAAGATACACTCTCTGAATGGACTGGCGATGATCGAAGAGATCGTTGTCTTCAAACACACAGGCCAAGCCGTCGTGCTTCCAAGTTCGGTTTCTTCCCATGAATGCTCTCGTATCCGCCTCGCCATCTCCGAATTGCCTAACGACAGAGCCCAAGGGTCATCCATAGCTACTTCGTCGTCATCTTCCAGCCCTTGCCGATAAGATGACAGGTTCGTTGTTGGTGCTCGATACATCGAAAGCGGTTGCTGTTGAAGCTGTCTTTGTAGAAGTGAAGGGCCGGGAGTCGTTGCAGAGAGACTTGAGCTGGTCGAAGAATGACGATGAGCGCGATACTGATCAGAGAGACGTCGGGAGGTGTGAAGAAGAGGTGGTGTCGATAGGACGATAAAGTGGGAAGGAGATGAATCGGTAGAGTTGGTCGGGATGAGGACAGCGGTGAAGATAAGACCGGGAAGTCGTAGAGTAGAATGAGAAGTGGTCGGGGTGGTGTCGTCATCGTCGTCGGGCAGGAGGGCAGAAGTCGAGCTGCCTTCGCCAGGGGAAGAAGCAGCGACGGAAGTTCGGCGATTCGGGGCGAGAAGGTTTCTAGAAAGGGATAGTTCGGATTGGTCGAGGAGGTCGAGGAGGAAATTGTAGACTGTTTGCTGTTCCGCTTGAGAAAGGAAATTCCAACTCGCTCGCCAAGTTTCAACTCCACCCTCCGGCTCGTAGTCATCGTTGCCGTGATGGACACCATTCTTCTCATCGTTCTCATAATCTTCTATATCCTCATCTTCCTCCTCCATACCTTCTAGAACAGTTCCTAATCGATCCCTCATTGATGAATCGCGATCGTCCGCGCCATCTGTCATTCTCGCAAAGGTTTCCTTGAGGTTGCGAGCTGCTAGACTCGCTGCAGCTGCTATAGCACCTCCAAGTGGACTCGTGACGCCTGATGCCGGATTTGATTCTGTCATGGCCATCGAAGACCGCCTAGTCGCCTTTCCTTCAATCACTTGTAATCCCTCCCTCCACGCAGGATTCTTCCAAGCTGGCTCCAACGCTGATAGCTGAACGTGTGAGGTCTCGACTGGGTAACCTCCTCCTTGTCCACCTCCACCTCCACCAGTTCCATTTCCAGTTCCGAGTGAGAAGTAATCCTCTGTCGCCGCTTGTGCCGCTCTCGCAGATGGTGTCCGCATCGAGAGATGTTCTATTCCTCCTAGTAAGTCTGCATTGAACTCTCGATCACTCCCGTAACGTTCGGCCTTGCTATTTTCACCCAACGGTCCTTCGGAAGGAGCAGTCGAGGCCGGGCGATATGTCGAAGTAGACCATGCGGGAGAGTGTAGAGGGGAATTGGTGGATGTACGATGCCGTAGTGCTTCGAGTAGAGGTGCAACGCGAAGTACGAGAGAGGGCGAAGGCGAAATGGATAGGAAAGGAAGGAGGGATAGTTCAGCTAATGCGGCTTGGGATTCGCTTGGGTCGACTGTAGGGGCCCTCAGCTGGTTGGTCATCTATCGTTCCTCGAGATGGGAGAGCTGTGGAACGCCCTGCGTCCTTAGCCGAGAGCGGAAATTCGGACAGGGACGAAGTTGAGTGTTTGATCTTCCTTGTACTGGATTGGTGGGTATGCGCTCGATATGGAGATGGTATACTGGCTGGCTGTCGTCTGTCGAGCTTGCTGAAGTTGACAAGTCGTGAATTTTGTAGAGTTTGAAAAGCAAGATGAGATTCGATTCGATCGCGGTTGATCACTTTATTTCGCAACTTCTCACGTCCTTTCTTGCTCGGGCCCACTCTCGTACGTCACGAGAGTCGAGGCACTTGGCGTACGAAGCTCGAACCGAAGCTCTCGTAAGAAACACAACTGCGGAAAAATTACGAGTTTTCGCAAAATCGACGGAATCTCCCTAGCTAAACTGTCAGGGCCCTTTTACCTCTAGTTCAGCAACGCTCCGAGACGGGGACGAGTCGACGTGGGTACAATGATAGCAAACAAGCTTCGAATCTACAGCTTTGAACCATCATCTGCGATCTTTACAACCATCTTTCCAACGTTCTCACCCTTGAAGAGACCTTGTAGCGCGTTGACCGATTCAGTGAGACCATATCTCTTGGTCTCCCGGATCTACAGAGAGAAGCTCATCGTCAGTATAGGATTGGCAGGTCGAAGTATCAGAGAAGGAAAGGTTTACCTTGAATTTGCCCTCTGCGATCCACTTACCCATCTGTTCGTTCGCTTCCTCGTATCGGTCGGCGTAGTCAAAGACGATGAATCTGTACCAATAGTGGATCTGTCAGCTTCAGCGGACTGTCTCGAGAGGAGAGAGGAAGATGAGAGCTAAACGGACCCCTCAATCTTCGCTCGTTGACTGATGAGAGTGAGGTAGTTGCTCAACCCTCGAGGATTGGGTGCGTTGTAGGCACTATGAGTGAGAGTGAGATGTTAGCCTAGACAGAGAGGAGGAGAAGCGAGACACTTACGAGATAGCGCCGCAAAGGGCAATTCTAGCATTTTTGTTTAAGCGAGTGAGGATGAGATCAAGGATTTCTCCGCCCACGTTCTCGAATACGGCATCGACACCACCCTTGAGAGTCGTTTTTAGGACGTTAGCGAAATCAGGGGCCTTGTAGTCGACGACCTCGTGACATCCGATGTCGTTCTTGAGCCATTCGCACTTGTCCTTACCGCCGGCGATAGCGACGACTTTGCAGCCGGTGATGAGGGCGATTTGACAAGCAATAGAACCGACAGCGCCTCTACACATTGACAGACGATTAGATCAGCTCATTCTGTGTTGAAAAGAAAGACTTTGACGACTCACGCTGCACCAGTGACGACAACTGTTTCTCCCTTCTGAATCTTCGCTACCTCTTTCAATCCCCAGAAGGCAGTTTGCATTGGCATACCGAGCACTCCGAGGTAGTAAGAGGGTTGAAGATCTTTCGTAACTCTGCGAAATCGACAAAATCGTCAGAGTCGAAAGTCTGAGAATTACGAAGGGACGACATACGAGATCTTCTCAAGGTCCTTGACCTTTGCAATAGCATATTCAGTCCATCCTAGAGTTCCATTGACCCATTGTCCAACCTCAAATTTGCTTCCTTTGGGTGCGACGACAACTCGACCTACTCCTCCTGCGCGCATCACTGCCCCAATCTTTACCGGAGGAACATAAGAGCGTGCATCGTTGAGCCATCCACGCTGAGCTGGATCAACGGAGACCCACTCCACTTTGATGAGAACTTCATCTTGTTTCAAATCTTCTTGCTTGGGCAGGGGAACGTTCTTCTCGAGTTGGAATGTACCTTTGCCATCGGTGAGGGAAGAGATGATGGCAGCCTTGGGTCGTTCTCGAAGGGTGATTTGGGAGAAGGTTGAGGGAAGTTTTGCGGGAAGAGGTGACATTGTGAGCTGTAGGAGAGGAGCCAACAGTCAGCCTCTTGTGTCCATAGCATTCTCGAGCATCCCGCGAGCAAGCGTGAGGAGGCAGGCGGGAGGACAAGGAGAAGAAAGGGAAAGAGAGGTGCTCACGTTCTGAAGTGGGGGTGATAAGATCAGGAGAGTAGAGTAGTGATTTGTTGAGAGTGTTCTTTGCTGTATCTGGGAGAGGTGTGAAGGAAAGGAAAAGAGCGGGCGAGAGACGGGGAAGCGAAGATATTACGGTTGTTCGAAAGAGCGAATAAACCGGTGAAAGGGACAAGAGAGTTTCGGACAGTCTCCGAGATTGACCCACTTTGCTTCAGGGAGACTTGCAACGTCGTATTTACATGAAGAACATCCAGAGGGAGACCGACAAAGTACAGCTTGAGACCAAAAACGAAGGGGGAAAAAGCAAGAAATCGTCCAGCGAAATTGAAACAGGGATGCTCAACTACTTCCCATCTCCTTGCGGATCAACCGCTCTACCGATACGAGTCTTGACACGAACGAGCGTCTCAATCTGCGGAAAGAAGCTCAGGAGACGTCAGCGTAGAAGCGAGCGAGGAAAAGGCAAGCGAAAGAGAACTTACGGCGTTCTTCGAGTTCTCGACGAGATCAGGATCCCAGACGACAGTGTTCGGAGGGAAGACGACGACGATAGTTGATCCACCAAATGCAAAGTAACCGATTTCGTCTCCACGTTTGACATCGTCTCCTTCATGAAGCGTCTGATTGATTGATGCAACCATCATTGCGCCGATCCACACGTTCATAACTTTCCCGAAAACGGGACTAACGATTTCCGAGACGAGTCGGACGTTCTCGGTGTAGACAGAGAGCGGGGAGCGGATCGCAATCGCGTTAACCGTAAAGTACGCGCCCGAGATGTATTCTTCCCTGCCCATGACCCCATCGATTGGCGAGTGATATCTGTGGTAATCTTGGGGAGCGAGTCGGAAGATCGCCAGAGAGCCTCCTTCGTAGTCCTTTGCTTGTTGGCCGTAGTAGTCTCCGAGCATACGACCGACTGTGAATTCTCGACCCTTGATCCAGATGTTTGTCGCAGCGTCGATTGATTCGAAGAACATCGCTCGGCACTAACGGGAGCAGGAGAGTGGATCAGTAAACCACTCATGGTATAAAGCTCTAGTAGAAGCTTACATCAGCCGGTGAAACGATAGTTCTAGGATCATTCGGATCATCGAGGGGTCGAACTTCGGGTTTGAGTTTGCGGTAGAAGAACTCGTTGAACGTTTCTGAGAGGAAGTGAAGAGGTCAGGAACCTGTAGCTTGACGAAGAGAGAATGAGGGAACTCACGGAAAGAAGGTAGAGGATCGAGAACTTCGTTGACGTCAAGGTTGTGGAATTCGATGAAAGGAGCGATATCTCGTCTTGATGCGGGAGAATCGTACTTGGCACCTTGTTTCTTCGTGAGGGAGTCGAGTAGTCGTCGGACTATGAAGGATACTAATGAATCAGCGCGGATCGCGACTTGTTGGAGAAAGAAAGTGAACCGACCACGAGCACTCTCGGTAGCGCTAGTACCCATACCGCGATACATCAATCGGATACCAAGACGCACCTGAAAAGCGGAAGGTAAGATTCGTCAGTACGTGCTCTGAGAGAAGAAGTGAGAAGGACAAAGCGAACGTAGACTGCGATCTTCTCCTCGAGTAAAGCTCCAGTTTGTCGATCTTGCACGATCTAGCATGATGACAGGTTATCAGTATGGCTTGTCTTAAGCGAGAGAATAGCGTAATTTACGATGTTTGCAGAATCCTGTGATGTAGCAATTTTTAAGGCTTCATCAGTTTTCGCGTCCGAAAAGAGAGCGGGAGAGACCAAACGAACAGCTCCGAGACGATAAGAGCCTTTCGTGATCTTCGATACGACTTTCGAGAAGAACTTGCGTTGAGCTTGAGAAGCCGTAACGAAATCGCTGACTAGGAAACGATTCGCACTGCCAGGATCGGTTGAAGAGCATATACCGAGGTGAGTGACGATATCTGCGATACGAGAAAGATGCTATTGAGTACCACAGTGAGCATAGAGAGCAGAAGAGGAGACGTACCGAGTTCACCCTTTTTGCTGAGACGAGGCTTTTGACACAAAGGACAGCTCTTGATGTTAATGACTTGAAACGAGATAAGGCATCAGCATGAGCAGTAAACGCCGTTAAAATAGCTTGAACTCACCTCGTTCAACATTGTTTGTACCGGAACCATTCTCATCTGACCAAGGTTCAAACGAGTCTTGACGAGCGGGAGGTTTGGTAGATCCTGAAGGTTCCGGAGCTGTGACCTTGATACCTTTCTCTGCGTCCGTTACGACTTCGGTACCACTGCATTGAAGAGACAGGTCAATATGGCAGATAGACAGAAGCTGTGAGGGAAGAGCGACTTACGGAGGAATCGTTTTCATATCGGAAGACATATCAGTCTGACCATATTCTCCAGGATCACCCACGACGTCAGTATCGACGAAGGTTCCAGCCGAGGCACCTCCAGTCAATCCCTCACCGCCCGATAAAGCTAATCCAGGAGTATTGAGTCCGGATTCAGGAGAGTCGGAAGAAGGCTTGTTCTCCTTGTGCTTTCGCAATTCCTCCTCGAGACACAGTACAAGCTCTTCTGTCGATAGTTCGTCGTCTTCCATTCGTTTGTCGTAGCGAGTGAAGAAAGATTCGACAGTTTCGGTAGCAAGGGTGGATCCTAACGAGTCGAGGAGAGAGAAGATCTCGATCTGAGAGAAGCTGCCACTTTCGTTGACGTCGTATTGCGAAGAGTAGATGCGCCAGAACTGCTGACGAAGAGCGGCGAAGGGAGTGTACTTGGCTCGAATCGTGAGGATTGGTTTCGCTGATTCGGCATCCTTGTCGGAAGTGACGAGGGCGAGTTCACGTTCGTGGAAGTCGTCTCCGATGAGTCGTCCATCGGGTCCAGTAGCGAAGAGTCCTCGTTCGTCAGGTTGAATGGTCGATCCAAGAAGTTTGTCTAGTTCGACGGTGACGTCTCCAACGTGATCATTGCCAGTCCACTTGTCCCAATCGAGAACCGAGAAGTTGATGTTCCTATTAAAACAGTTTTTCAGTCAGGTCAAGTCGAATCTGATCGGAAAGAAAGAGAGCGTACCAATGAGTTTCAGCAGGACGGACGTGAAAGAAGAGCCGTTCTTCCCAGACAGGGTTGAGAGAATGTCGAATGACCCGAGTACGGAAGATCTTGCGACCGAAACTACAAACGACGAAACCGTCCATGTCGCTAAGGATCGAGATCAAGGATCAGCTCAAGAGTCGAGATGAAGTAAGGAAAGCGAGAGTCAACCTACTATCCAGTACGAAGAGCATTCTTCCACCTAGGTAAACCTTTCGCAGACTTGATCTCGATTTGAACCAATCCAGCGATATCTTCACCTTCGTCAAAAGTGTACTCTCCGGCCTTCTTTCTCCTCCTTGTCTTCCTCTTGACTCGCTCTCGCTTCTTCCCCTTGTCCTTCGAAAGTGATTCGCTCGAAATGGTCGAATCGGTCGGTGTGAGACCTACAGTGCTGTCGAGGGTGGATTTCGATGATCTTGATTTGCGCGAGAATCGACGACGTTGTCGGCCAGGAGTTGTAACCGGAGTCTCTACGTCAGAGGTAACGTTCGAATCCGTTGGTGTGGCAGTAGCGGTAGTGGGGACGGAGGCCGTCGAAGTTCGGCGACGAATGAACTGGGGAAGGGAGAGACCTCGTCGATGAGGAGGAGCAACGAGAGGTGTAGCAGTTCCGACAGGTTGATGAACTGAAGATTGCGAGATAGGTTGTTCAGCCGGAGACTCTGCGACGACGATGGCAGGTAGTGGAGATTCGGCCACTCCAGGTTGTGCTGCCAAATTCTGATAACCAAAGTAATCTTTCGCTTCGACGGCGGGAACGAGGTCATCTTCATCGTCTGTAGATGCTTCGACGAGTGCGGATTGTTCTGCGAGATCTTCTTCGTCTGTTCCTAAATCGGTCATCGAATCACCATCGTCGTCTGTTGCATCGGTAGCGTCTGAATCTGAATCGGAATCGAGATCGTGAGGTAGAGCAGCTCCTCCCAATGGACGTTGCTCGTCGGCACGAACAGTTCCATAGCCTTCGACCTGCGTTTTCGAACATCGTCTCGATCAGGAATAGATTTCTGATTTGAGAACAAGCTGAAAACGTACAGGTGAAGTCAACAGGACACGCTCTTCTCGAGAAGCACGCCTTGAAGTTTCGGCTCGTTGTGCAATACGTTTGAGCGCGTTGACGATGCGGTAGCGATCAGGTTCGGGAAGCTCAGTCGTTGACGAGGAGTTGCAGGGAACAAAGCCAATCTTGACCAAGATCTCGCCGGAAACGCTTGTACGAGAGCGTGAAGAGCGTAGAGTGTGCCAGTGAGGCTATATAAGACGTGACCAGGGGTGAGTACACACCGCGGTCGTCTCGAAGAAAGTGGACGAACCTTGTTTGTTTCGTCGGAGAATCCGACAGGTGGTAAATCGCTTTCGAGATCCTTCATATCGTTTCCCCACCAGTCTTCGAGACTCAAGCTTACTTCTCCCATGTATTCACTCCCGACACGATCCCTGTCCCAACAAACAATCTCGATTCTCTCCCTCGCCAAACCCAAACTCTCGTACATATCCTTGACTTCGAGTTTAGCTTCTCCCACCGATCCTTCTCCTCCTTTCTTACCATTTCCTGTACTCCAAACTGGGTTAAGAGTCTTGTAGGCAGTCGGGCTAGTGATCTGTAAATCAGAAAGGCCGAATCAGCCCTCGTTACTTCGCCGTAATGCTTCGACATTATCTTCGGAGTCAATAAGGAGCACCTTTGGAATCGCACTTACTCGGTTGTTTGCGTAACGGACTACGACATAAGGATCCGACAGCCCATTGCGATCCTGAATGCGACCCGAAACGAAACGTCAATCTCGGTCCAAATTCTCTCGCGTGCTTTCATCGACTTTGGCTTACCTTTGCTACTAAGTTCCGAGCTGCTTGTACCTGGATAACTAGAGTGCCGAGAGGGGAGTCTCCGTTGCTGAGGGGTTTGAACAACGCCTGTCTCCTCTGCTGAGCATTACCTCTGAAGGGAACACGAGGACGTGGAGGGCGAGGTATACGTTTCAAATGGCCGAGTAAGGAGCGCTTTGAGGAGGGTGAAGGCAGAGGAGAAGTGGAAGAAGCGGAATGTGGGACGGGTAAATCAATCGATTGACTGGTAGAGGGCTTCGGATCAGCTTCAGTCGCCCTTATATAGCTCACTCAGAGTGATAAGACTTACGTTGGAGGCATGGCGAGATTGATGAGCTGTCACGACGCTAAGACCGATCAAGATCAATGAGGTCAGCGATCTCCTATAGTCGGAGAAGCTAGACTTGTGCGTGTCTGTGTTCTATATAGGATGTACGGTGGGCTCTTATATTGGCGAAAGAGCGTAGTCGAGGTTCAGGTTGAGGAGAGGAAGCACCCCGGTTCGCTCGATTTTCATCAAACACAAAAGCGATGCACCTTCGCCTCTGCCGTCTCGATGCTGCTGAGTATGATAGGAGCAAATGTGTGAGATCTAGTGGGAGCTCCATTCGAAACAACAGCATTTGTCGTATTTCGACGATTTCGCAGCTTTGAAAATCATCAAACATCGCAAAGTTTCATCGCAAGGATCAAGCAAGAATAGTACAAGCATGAAAGGGGACTTTGACAACGACGAAAGAATACTCTGACAACGACGAAAGAATAAATAGGGATACGCTACATAGCGAGATCCTCCTGATCTTGGTTCTCGACTATCGCTTGAATTTCTTCCTCTTGACGAATCGTTTCTTTAAGTCGTTGATGTAAGTGAGTTGCCAGGATGAGGTCGATCGAGGGCAAAGCAAGAGAGGATATCACAATGTCGAAGCTGACAAGTAGATACAGAGATCAGTCAGTGAGAGCGGATCCGAAGAGTTGCGAAAAGACCACGAACGAGGGAGAAGCTTGGTAGACGCGAGAAACGATGGCGAGGAGTTCCTTCGTCTTGTAATCGATCAACTGGTTAACGCAAGAAGATGAAGTCAGCTACTCGGTTTCGAGCTCGACGAAGCAAGCGACTCAACTCGTAGATCGTTCGTGTCCTTTGCGTCGATCCACTGATAGCGCTTCCCATTGAGTCCTTTCCAAGTAGTCTTCTTCCAAAAGAAAGTCGTCGTATAGAACTTGTCCCATGTAATCCTTCCGACTTCTCGATGCTGGAGCAGATCACAGGTGATATTTGCGACCTGCGAAGTACAAAAGAACAGCTCAGCTTGACTGGACACCACAATGAGGACAGCAGTGGGGTACAAGCGTACTCTACGTTGATTCTTGAGTAATGCCCATCCTTTGTCTGCATTGAGAGCGAGGAACGGTGTTTCTCCATCTTCGAAATCGATGAATTCCAGCTTTTTCTTTCCATCTCTTGCTTTAGTCTCGATGACTCTGAGAGAGATTCCGGGTAAGACGACCTGAGAAGCGAGACTCCCCTCGCTGAAGAGTTCGGATCGACGTTGCGAGAGCGCTTGAAGTCGTGCTGTTGCGGATTGCTCTTCAGAGGGAGGGTTGGTCAAAGGTGGTCTCGTGTAGCTGGAGAGCTGAGCCTCGCTGCGACCAGTGGTAAGGGATGAGATTGATTCGCTCGAGGTCGAGGTTGATTCCCGAAACTTCGAAGAAGAATCGGGTCTTACGAGAACCTTCAGACGACAAGTTCCCAGGAACCGTTTCCTCGAATACTCCACCTTTTCTCCAGCTTCCC
>JGI24890J29729_1000224_pt1 | contig 42761 bp, 58 predicted proteins | sample FreactcultureFD7_FD_29729 | JGI IMG/M metagenome (IMG submission 29729)
GCTGGATACAATTTACCACCAATGGTAGGACTTGATGACAATCTTTGGCAACTGATGATGGGTATGCTAGGCATGGGTGGATTAAGAACTTTTGAAAAGGTTCAAGGAGTTGCTTCTAAATGACCAAAGAAAAATTATCAACTTTTGTCACAATGATTGCAACTATTACATTATCAATTATATTATTAAGCATGGTTTTTGTTATGTTGGTTGGTTTATTTCACGACAATATAGATAACGCTAAAATATTTGAAGCTATAACTCCTGCATTTCAAACAATTGTAGGTGGATTTATTGGATTAATTACAGGCATAAAAATAGGTGAAAAAGAATGATTGAAAATTGGGATAAATCGTTTGATTTAGTAATTGCCCATGAAGGTGGATTTACCAATGATCAGCGTGATAAAGGTAATCACCTACCAGATGGTCGTGAAGGTTGCACCATGTGGGGTTGTACTCAAGCCAATTGGGAAACCTATATAGGTAAACAAGTAACTCAAGATGATATGAAAAAGTTATTACCTAATGATGTTAAGCCCTATTATAAAAAATTCTATTGGGATGCTTGTTCGTGCGATCAACTTCCTTCTGGAATGGACTATGCAGTATTTGATTTCGCTATTAATGCAGGAGTTGGCGGCAGTAAAAAAATGCTTCAAAGGGCATTGGGAGTAGTTGTTGATGGTGCAATTGGACAAAATACTTTAAAAGCTATTCAACAGTCTGATTGTAAAGAACTGTTGCAAAAGTTTAGTGATGCTAAAACAGCTTTTTATCAAAGTCTTGGTAATTTTAATGTTTATGGTAAAGGTTGGTTACAAAGGGTAGCAGATGTTCAAAAAGTGGCTTTAACAATGACATGAATGAAGATTTAAAAGAACAGACCAAAGAGCATTTTAATGGCTTTACTGGCTTTTGTTTATATTGCAATAATCCAATATCAAAAATTAAATTTTGTAGTCNAGAATGTGAAGAAGATTTTGAATTGGCTAGTAAAATTGGTTTAATTCGAGGTTTTAACAAGCATTAGCTTTTTACAGATTCTTGTTCAATTGCTTGACCAATATCAGATAGCCTTTGTAGTGCTAGTTCTTTTTTAACAAGCTCAAGCTCATCATTTAAACGATTAACTTCTAACATCAGCGTAGCAATGACTTTTTCAGTTTCATTTAATTCAATCATTTTTTTTTCCTGCATTGTTTAATTACTTCTTGAGGAACATCAATAGCTGTAGGATAAGTAGCTAATCGACAATCATATTTTATTGGTTGTTTGGTTAATTCAGTTAAAAAAATAACAAAACCACACATAACTGTTGCTATTAGAAATGATATGGTTTTCATTATTTTAATCAGCACTCTGTTTGCCATCCCAAATGTTTTCACAAGTGGTTTTTGTATAACCATAACCTGTACAATCTGCAATGTATTCATTTCTTTTACTTTGCTGATTATCTATTACAGCAACAGTTTTTGTTTCAACTTTTGTAATATCAGGCACATTGTTACAACTACAATGACAACCAAATAAAGAATATAAAACTAATAGTAAAAAGATATATTTCATATTAATATGGCTCACAAAATACATTAACAGGAACTAACATTTTTCCATGTTCAGTAGGAACTGATAGGTATTGAACATTAGGCTTCATTTTGCTTAAAATACATCTTTTGCTATTTTGTAATACTTCATTAGAATCCATTGCAACAGCCCCACTAAACCCTGATAACTTATAAACTGGTTCTGATGGTTTAACACTTGAGCAAGCTACTAAAAATATAATTGGCATCACGACAATTAATTTTTTCATTTTTTTCTACCTTTCTGTTCTAATGTTTGTTTTAAAAGAATCAATTCACCTTCTAATTGATCTGCATGATGTTTATACATTTTTGCTTGAGTTTTAATATCAACATTTTCCAAACGAACTTTTTGAAGATCAATTTTTAAATCTTGAATAACTCGATTTAAATACTGTATTCTGTTGTCATCCATAAAGTACCTTATAAAAAAATTGTAAAAAAATATTTTTGCTTTGTTTGTTTAATAAACACTTTTGCACATATAGCATATCTTTGTCATTTTCTACATAAGGTCTTGGTTGATAATTAAGACCAATTTTCACTTTGCCTGTATCGTATGGAATGTTCATTTTATTCTCCTTTGTTTACTTGTCTATAAGCCTTTATTGCTATTTTTAAATCTTCTTCCAATTGCTTAATGCGATCTTGTTGTTGTTTAATTAATTCTATCGATTCTTTAGCAAATTGCACCAAATTATTTTTACTCCATAATTCAAAATCTGTCACGGATTACGCGCCTCTTGTAAAAGTTCAATACGTTCTCTGGCCACGCGCAACGTGTTATACCGTTGATGTAGACGTTGCAAAATAGACAGACGTTTATCTTGTTTTCTTTCTTGCTCTAATAACTGAAATACTTCTGCTTCATCTAATGTGTTAAGAACATCATTTAACGCTCTCCAACTTAATGCTTTCACAGGCTTCTCCTTATTAGGTTTAATAATATGACGTAAAAAACTTTTTGACAATATCATTTTACTTTTTCCTTTAAATTATTAATTAACCGTTGCAATCTTGCAACATATTTATTTGCGGAGTTCGCTTGTCGTAACGCTATTTTTAATTCTTCTTGTGCCGCTTTTAGTTTAATGCTATATAATTCTTCGCGTTTCATTTCAGTTCCTCAAGTGCAATATCAGAAATGGCTTTTTTAGTATCTAAAGCCGCCCAAATTTTTTCGTCAATTGTTTTGTTAGTTAATAAGATATAACACCAAACCGCTTCTTTTTGACCGCCGCGGTGTAAGCGCCCAATAGTTTGTTCATATAATTCAAGGCTCCAAGGCAAAGATAAAAATACAATTTTGTTGCCGCCCATTTGAAGATTAAGACCATGCCCTGCGGATTTAGGATGCAATAACAATAATTCAATTTTGCCTTTGTTCCAACGCTCAATAGCTTTATTAGCGTCTAATGTTATTGCTTGAGGATAACGGCGTTTTAATTCAGCCAATTCTTCTTTGTAGTTATAAACAATGATAGTATTTGCCCGTTGGTTTTCTGCCAATAAATCTTCTAACAATTCAAACTTATGGTTAGAAAACCATATTGATTGTTGATCCGTAATAAATTGCCCGGGGGCATCAGGGTTGGCGTAACGCGTCGTGCTGTAGACAAACCCTGAACCCATTTGTTGTAGTTTTTGCGTTACTACCGCCGCGTTAGATGCAATCGCTTTCGCGTCAGGAAACTCCACTACAAAATCTTTTTTCATGCGTTCATACGGTTCACGATCTGGCAAATCGCAACGCATTTCAACTGTATGCAATGGCGGTAAGGTATCTTTGTAATCGCTCGATTCTAATAAAAAAGTAGCTGGCTTAATTTTTTGCATGACGGCTTCTAAAGAACCTATACGGGGTTCCCATTGTCCAAAATCGCGATTAATACATACAAAATATTGTTGTTGAAAAACGCCTTTACTGCGGCCTAACAATGACTGATCCACAATTTTGCATTGACCAAAAACATCTTCAAGGCCATTGCTAGTAAAACTGCCTGTCAATCCCCAACGTATTTTCATAGGCTCAATGATGGACAATAAAGATTTAAAACGTACACCTGATGGATTTTTTAATTTAGTTAATTCGTCAAAAATAATGCCGTCAAAATTTAACTGTTGTTTAACCAACCAAGGAATATTATCGTAATTAGTTACTACAATATCGGTTTTACTTTGCAAGGCTTCTAAGCGTTTTTTAGGATCGCCAACGGCCAAAGCCAAAGTCATATTTAACTTCCATTTAATTAGTTCTTGCGGCCACACATCGGTGCATACTCGTTTGGGCGCCAACACCAACCAACGCTTAACAATTTTGATGTTTAACATTTCTTGCATAGCCGTTAAAGATATTAGGGTTTTCCCTGCCCCTACAGATGCAAGAATCATAGCGCGATTGCGTTCGTATAAAAAATCAATGGCGTTTTCTTGATAATCTCTTAATTTCATATTGTTGCAATCCAATCATTAATTTCTTGTTTTGTTTTTAAAACAACGTATTTTTGTTGATATTGAATCATTTCGTTAGCAAAAATAATTTGTAACGGCGATCGAGCGCCAGTAGGACTTTTTAATTCTACAAACCATGTGCTACCGGGCAAACAAACAATACGATCAGCTACCCCGCGTTGGGAAATAGATCTAAACTTATAGGCTTTACCGCCTTTGCGTTCAACTACCCAAATTAAATATTGTTCTATTTCGCGTTCTCTCATAAGTGAAAATATAACACAAAAGTTTTTGACACAAATTATTTTTTGTGTGTATACTAATTGTTCAATAAAGTAAAAACTAAACTAAAGGATAAATTAATGGCAAATCATTCTTCAATCGTTGGCGGTTCCACCGCTTCCCGCGTTATTAAATGCCCCGGTTCTGTTGCTCTAGTAGCAAAGATGCCGCCTAAACCATCCAGCAAATATGCTGATGAAGGCACTCTTTTACATAATGTGATTGCGGAAATATTAGAAAAGCAAAAAATAGCTAAAGAAATGATTGGTACAAAATATAAAGGGCATACCCTTACACAAGAGTTACTTGATAGTAAAATTTATCCCGCGTTAGAAAAATTAAATGAAATTGATCCTAATTGTGAAATGGACTTTGCTGTTGAAACTCAAGTGCATTTTAGCGACTTATTGCCGGGTGTATTTGGTTCTGCCGATGTATTGGGAAAATTAAATCGCAGGGCTTTAGTGATTGATTGGAAGTTTGGGGATGGTGTTATTGTTGAAGCCGAAGAAAACTATCAAGGTATGTTTTATGCGGCGGCGGCCATGCACACACATGAAGTTAAATGGGTATTTGAAGATGTTGATGAAGTAGAAATTATTATTATTCAGCCCCCAATGATGAAGCGTTGGGTAACTTCTGTTGAACGAATTAAAGAATTTGAACAGGAATTAATGCTTGCAGTAAAAGAATCTGAAAAGCGTGATGCAAAAATAGAACAGGGTAGTCATTGTCGTTGGTGTGCGGCCAAGCCAGTATGTCCAGTAATGACAGGTGCCGTTGATCGCGCTATGAATACTCAACTCAAAGCGATTGACGCGAAACAGATTAGTGAATTTTTAAGTGTTGCTGATACATTAGAACAATGGATAACCGATTTACGAGCATTGGCGCATCAGTTGATAGAAGCTGATTTTGAAGTCCCCGGTTATAAATTAGTGGCTAAACGAGCTACAAGACAATGGGCTGATGAACAAGAGGTAGCAAAATGGGCTAGTGATTTAGATAGTAGCGTGATTTATGAGCGCAAATTAAGATCTCCAGCACAATTAGAAAAAGAATTAAAGAAGTATGGAAAAGAATTGCCGAAGGATTTAGTTGTATCGATTTCTTCTGGTAGTACGTTGGCATTGGAGAGTGATCCACGGCCAGCGGTTTTGCAAATCGGGAAGCAATTAAATGCCGCCCTTAATAAACTAAACTAAAGAAAGAAATAAAGATGAACACTTTAACAACATTTAAATCAGCAGGATTACCCGCAGTAAAAGATTTAGCAAGTGCATTAAAAGCCAATTTACCATCGATTGCAAGCGCTGGTAGTGTGATAATTAAAATGGACAAAACAGGTCATTGGGTGTTTGGTACTGATCAAACTGAAATTGAACCCGATTCTATTTGGGCAGTTAATCCATTTAGCTTTATTCATGGTTATATTGCGTGGGGTGATGGTGATGTATTAGGTGAGAAAATGGCACCTATTAGCCAGCCTATGCCTGAACTTGATGTAGCCCCGCCCGGCGCTAAAAAGGGTTGGGAAACACAAGTAGGTTTATCGATTAAATGTATGAATGGCGATGACAAAAATATGGAAGCGCGCTATACATCAACATCTGTTGGTGGCAAGCGCGCTATACAAACTCTTGGAGTTGCTATTGCACAACAAATTGATAAAGACCCATCCAAACCTGTTGCAGTAATTACTTTAGGTAAAGAGTTTTATACCCATAAATCTTATGGCCGTATTTACACGCCTATATTTAACATTATTGATTGGGTTTCAATGGATGCAGATAATTCTGCGCCAGTTTTAGAAATGGATGAGGAAGTTGAAGATGCTCCTGTTGCGCCTATTCGCCGTCGTAGATCAGCGGTTTAAAATATATGACGCTTTGGGTTGATTTTGAAACGCGTAGTAAATGCAATCTTTTAGAGAAAGGTGTTTACAATTACGCGCAAGACATGAGCACCGAAGTGTTATGTATGTCGTATGCGTTTGGCGATGAGGATGTTAAAACATGGCTTCCTCATCAGCCATTCCCGCAAAAAGTAAAAAATTATCAAGGTTTGATCTATGCTCATAATTCTGCCTTTGAACGGCTTATTTTTTGGTATGTATTAGGCATTAATTTTAAGTTGGAACAATTCTATTGCACAGCGGCGCAAGCTAGAGCCAATTGCGCTCCGGGTTCTTTAGAGGATGTTGGGCGTTTTGCTGGCGCATCGATGCAAAAAGATCATCGAGGTAATCAATTAATTCGTTTGCTATCGATTCCTAAACCTGACGGAACATTTAATAATGATCCCGAACTAATGAAAGAAATGGTTGAGTATTGCGAACAAGATGTTCGAGCAATGCGTGTAATTAGCGTCAATCAGCGGCGGTTATCGATTGAAGAACTGCAAGATTATCATATTAACGAACGCATTAATGATCGAGGCGTGTTAGTTGATGTGTCATTGGCGCAAGCCGCAATGCGCTACGCCGCGGCAGAGTTAGAAGAAATACAAAATTTAGTTGTTGAAATTACAGAAGGCGAAATTATTAGCGTAAGATCTCCAAAAATGCGCGAATGGGTACAAGCGCGTGTTGGACAACAGGCATTAAAGTTGATGGAATCTTATAAAGAAGGTCGTAAGAAATATTCTATCGATAAGAACGTCAGAGCCAATTTATTAATTATGGATGACGCCGATGAAGTGCCGCCTTATGTGGCCGACGTCATTCAATGTGCTGATGATCTATGGGCATCATCTGTGGCTAAGTTTGATCGCATGGTTAAACTGGCTGATGATGAGGATTGCCGAGTGCGTGGCGCATTTGTTTTCAATGGCGGTAGCGCAACAGGGCGCGCATCAAGTTTTGGTTTGCAAGTTCACAATTTTACGCGTAAGTGTGCTAAAGAACCTGAAGCCGTTAGACAAGCAATGATGTCCAACCAGTTGGTTGTACCAACTTACGGCAAGCGCGTAACAGATGTTTTAAAAGGTATGTTACGCCCCGCGTTATTACCCGCCAAAGGTAAATCTTTGGTTGTAGCGGATTGGGCGGCCATTGAAGCAAGAGCAAATCCTTGGTTATCCAATCAAGAATCGGCTAATGAAGTATTAAATGTATTTAGATCAGGGAAAGATATTTATGTTCGAGAAGCCGCTGGAATATTTCATTGCGATGAATCAGAAATTACTTCTGATCGTCGGCAGATTGGTAAAGTTGCTATATTATCTTGTGGCTACGGGGGTGGTATTGGTGCTTTTGGCGCTATGGGTAGGGGTTATGGTATTCATCTTCCTGAATCTGATGCTAAAAGAACTGTTGATGCGTGGCGTAGGGCTAATCCGTGGGCTGTTTATTATTGGCAAGAATTAGAAACCGCATATACAAGAGCGCTTAGAAATCCGGGCATAGAATTTACTGCGGGGCGCGTTACTTATTTGTTTGATGGTTTGCATCTTTGGTATTCATTACCATCAAGCCGTGTGCTATGCTATCCTTATGCCCGCTTAGATGAGGAAGGGGTATCTTATGCTAAAGCGGCTTGGAAACCCGCCGCCGACGCAACAGAATGGCCTCGCGCAAGATTATGGAAAGGTTTAGCTTGCGAAAATATTACTCAAGCGGTTGCCAATGATATATTGCGTCATTCATTACGTCAGTTAAATAATGTTGTACTTCATGTGCATGATGAAATCGTGATTGAAACTGATGATCCTGATAACGCCGCAGAAGAATTAGAACGGGTAATGTGTACGCCCCCAGCATGGGCTACCGATTTACCCTTAGATGTAGAAGTAAATGTAATGGGTCGTTACGGAAAGTAATATACTAATAAACCGAAAAGGTTTGAACCCGACAAAGATTCAAACCTTTTCTAACCACATTAAATAGAGGGATTAAATGGCTGGAAACAATAATATCACAACAATGGAATTTGTTGAATACTTACAAAAATTAGCGGTTGAGGGAGAAACTTTACTCGTCGTGCGTCAAAAGCCCGTTATTATTGATGGGGCGCAAGCAACTTACAGCGACGGCGCTTTAAAATACACATGGCCAGCTTATTTGCCGGAGCGTTTTAAACCGGGCGGCGCTTGGTACGGCAACACAGGTTCTTTTATCATTGACCGTTTTATGAATGGCCGTGTGGCCGCATCTGCCAGCAATTGCGAATATGTTGCGGTTATGGTTTTAGATGACATTGGTACTAAATCTAAAACCCCGCTTCTTGAACCAACATGGAAAATTGAAACATCTTCCAATAACTACCAATGGGGTTATGTTTTTGTTGAACAACCTACTAAGGGGGAGTTCTGTGCGGCTATTAAAGCTATCGCTAACGCGGGTTTTACTGATGGCGGCGCTATTAATGCGGTGCGTAACTTCCGCATCCCCGGTTCAATTAATTTTAAGCCCGGCAAAGAAAGTTTTGAATCTAAGCTGGTATTTTTTGAGCCTAATAACGAGTTTACACTTGATCAAATCTGCGGGGCTTTGGGCGTCAAGCCTGACATCGCTGATACTTCATCGATGCGAACTATTCATTTGGTAGACGATGGTAGTGATGACATTCTTAACTGGCTAAGTGATAACGCTTTATTATTAGAAAACGCCAACCAGTCAGGCTGGTACGGCGTAGTTTGTCCTAATTATGCTGAACATAGCGATGGCAATCCGATGGGGCGTTACCATCCTGTAAACCGCGCTTACTGTTGTTACCATGAGCATTGCACCAATTTTCATTCGCGTGACTTTTTGAATTGGGCGGCGTTGCAAGGCGCCCCGCAACATGAGCCGGGTGTTAGATCTGAGTTGCTTACCGAAGTTTTTAGCAATGCTTTGGCCAAAATCACGCCATCGCAAATGTTTTCCAGCATACCTTCTGAACTGTTGGCTGAAATCGAACGCAAGGAATTGGGGCGTATTGAGCGTCAGCATTGGTACGAGCATTTCGCGTATGTGCAAGATGATGACGCGTATTTTGATATAGTAGACAGGCGTGAGGTTTCACGCGGAACATTTAACGCTCTTTATCGACATATTTATTGCAAATCGGTGCATACAGGTCGTAAGGTAGAGGCCTCAGTTGCTTTTGACGAAGCTAGGCAAGCGCATGATTCCAAAGCGTTAGTAGGTTTAACTTACGCCGCGGGCGAAGCCGCTTTCGTTGGGCGTGAGGGTGATATGTACGGCAACCGCTGGGTAGATGCTAGGCCTGATTTGTCTAACGTACAAGTCGGTGACATTAATCATTGGTTTGAACTTGTCAATCTGTTGATTCCTGATGAAGATAGCCGCAACCATGTTTTTGATCTGATGGCTTTCAAGTTACAGAACCCCGCTATTAAGATTAACCATGCCGTGTTGCACGTTGGTGATGAGGGTTGTGGTAAAGACACCATGTGGGCGCCGTTCATTTGGTCGGTATGTGGTTCACGCTTGAAAAACCGTGGTTACATGGATAACGATACCATTGGTTCTCAATGGGGTTATGATCTGGAATCAGAAATTTTAATCATTAACGAACTTAAAGAGCCAGACGCCGCATCGCGTCGAGCACTTGCCAATAAACTCAAGCCAATTATCGCCGCGCCACCAGAGATGCTTAACATTAATCGTAAGGGTTTACACCCATATCAAATGGCCAACCGCGTGTTCGTGCTGGCATTTTCCAATGAACAAATTCCGATTACTTTAGCTTCACAAGACCGCCGTTGGTTTTGTTTAACATCCAATGCCGCGCGCATGAGTGATGATGCGGGTAAAATGATGTGGGATTGGTATAACGCTGGGGGTTTTGCTCAAGTGGCCGCATGGTTGAAGGCGCGCGATGTAAGCCAGTTTAATCCGGGTGCCACGCCAGAGATGACCGAGTTTAAGATGAATCTCATTGAGCATGGGCGTTCAATGGCAGAATCATATATCGTTGAATTGCTTAAAGCTCGACGTGGGGAATTTGCGCGGGGGATTATTGGTAGTCCGTTCCATGCCGTATGTGATCGCGTCGCGGCATTAGTGCCAGCCAACGTCAAGGTACCGCAAGCCGCTTTGCTCCATGCTTTGAAAGAAGCGGGTTGGGTAGATTGTGGCCGTATTGCATCGATTGATTACCCAAATAAGAAGCATATCTTTGCCGCGCCTGATGCGATTGAAGGTATGACTAAATCAGAAATCCGCAGGGTAGTTGAAGCCACACAAGAACCTAGAGCCGTATTACTTGACATAAAAAGGAAAACCGCGTAACCCAAACGCTTGGGTAATGTGATAGCATAACCATTAACCCAAACGCTTAGGTTATGTAAATTAAGGAAATTAATGATGACAACTCCAAAACGAAATGATTCAGGTGGATTGAAATACACAGAACTATCATCTGCGGGTAAAACTTTAGGGCAAAAAGGTGGTAAATCTACATCGCCCGCTAAAGAAACCGCATCTCGTACTAACGGGGGTTTAGGTGGCCGGCCAACTAAACGATGATTATTCAAAACTTAATACTGACTGGATTAAGTTTTATTATCGTTGGTTATGTATTAATATTATTTGCATCATTTTTTTAATTATTTGGTTTGGTGTATTTTTCTTTTGTTTTTTTAATTTTTAAACCCTAAACAATTTTTTTGTCGTTTTTTTTTGTTGTTTTGCATTTTTTCATAAAATGTTGCGGTGCATCATAGGGTAAACCCTTAGATTTTCATTTTTTTCTTTAAAATCAAATACTTGCGCCCTATTTTTAAAGTATTTTCGAGGAAAACTCTTTTTTTTCTTTAAAATCAATACTTTACGGGCTTTTTTGAGGTTTTTTAAAAACTTAAAAACCCCCGCTATTTTGCTTTTTTGCTTTAAAATCATAGGTTTACGGGCTTAGGGCTTACGGGTTAGAAAATAGGTATAGCCGCCGCCGTAACTTTAGGCCGCCGCCCGTATGTGTGGGGGCGCGGCGTTGCGTATAGGCGCGATAATACCCGCTTAAATAGCGCCCGTTTTAATCTAGCGCGGGCGCTATTCTCGCAAAAACCCCGCGGCGGCCTCATTATCTAGCGCCCGCGATTTTTGCGACAATAGCCCGTTATTAAGCGCCGCTTTTTTAGGCGGGGGGCTTAATGCTATTAGATAAAAAAGCCGCCCTTTAAGGGCGGCCTATTATTTTAATTCATGGTTTTATGTTTTCTCTATAATGTAAATAATAGATAAACCCTCAAAAACGCGGCTTAAATAGGCCACGGCCTCGTTGTAACTATCAAACGCTAAAGAATTAAAATATTCGCTTTTATAATATATTTTCCACTTCAAAATAAAACGCGCTTTTTTATCAACCATTTTTAAAACCCTCTCTTAATTAACTGATAACCAAAAATTATTATTAAGCGCCGCGATTCTCTCACGCGCGGCCGATACTTCGCGCTTATAATCGCGCAATTTGTGAATTAAAACGCCGCAAATTAAGGGTTTTATATCGCCCGTTTGCCGTTGCGCCCGTATGTCTTGAATTAAACGCCGCGCCGCGTTTTTGGCCTCGTTTATATCCTCGCGTAATTGATCAATATCATTTTGCGCGGTGTCGCGGGCGTCGTATTCTCTCGCGCTCTCGGCCTCGCGCTCGGCGTGATAATCGGCGCTATTAGCCGCCGCCCGTATTGCGTCGCTGTGATCGCTTGCGCCCTTATTTACGCGCTCGCGATCGTTAAAATAAAGTTTAACGCCGTCATAACTATCCGAAAATGTTACGGGTAAATAATCCACGCCGCGCGAATGTCTTAATTTAATTACGCCGCCCGTTATTACATCATGGCCGAAATTATCGGCAAAATATCCCTTATGACTTAAACGCATATAATCCCCCGCCGCGCCTATATATTGGCCAATAACTTCTAAACTATCGGCGTATATAAGCCCGTTTTCTTTAATAGTAAATTGCGCGTCGTTTTTCCTATACCCACTCATAAGGCCATATCGACAATCACGCCAATTTTTGCAATATTCGTTTTTTGATTCGCTTGCGCGTTTTTTGTAAATACTTAAACGATGCGCCGCCCTCATATACTGATTATTCATTTTTAAACCCTCTAATTGTTTAAAATCGGGCAAAATTACCCGCCAAAAAACCCCGCAAGCGCGGGGCGTTTTAACTGATAATTTTTAATCGGCCGCGTTTAAATCAATTAGCCATGAGGCGGGGATAGAATCGAGCGCCGTAACTTCTAACCCGTCATATTTAAAGCGAATAACGCCAATCGAAAACTCTTGACCGTTACCTAATGAATAGGGAAGCGCGATTCTATACGGCGTATTTTTTAATCTAACAGAGCGCGGCGTAATGTTTTGTTTAGTTAAATACTTGCTATTTTTTCTCATGTTTTAATATCCTAGTATAAAATTGTTTTTAATACGATCATTACACGCGTTTTTGATGTCGCGTATAATTTGCGTTTTTGTATAAAAAATATACGAGCGCTTAAAATAATCGCCGTTATCATGTAACGCGCTCGCTACAATGGCCGCGGGCGTGTAATCTAAAGTTATTAAATATTTTTTATAATTAAAATAATCATTATTCATTTTTTAATCTCGCCCCTCATTTAATAAATTGAATTCGTTTAATAATTCGGCTTCAGTCATATTAGATAAACCCTTAAATCCAAATAAAATAAAATCATACAAGGTATTGTCGTTATAAGCGCTATCATTTTGACAATTTTCTAGCGTCATATTTAATACGTTATCCCGTAAATTTTCTATTGTTTTCATTTTTTATATTACCTTTAAAGATATGTATTGATTATGATATTCATCAAAATATTGCGTAAAAATACAGATAGCGGCGCCTTTAATATCGTGACGCGTTAAATCGCCGTAATCCATAACTTTTTTTAAGCGGCCTTGATAGCCTTTATATTTACTAAATTTAATAATAGCCCCGCGAATTGTCGCGGCCTTTATTTTATAGCGGTGAACCCATGAATAATTAGCTTCCCCGCCGTATGTATCCGTTATTTCAATAAAAAAGTAGTTATTCATTTGTATATTCTCTCAATAAAATCAATTTTTAAAAATTCTACTTGCGCCGCATATAGATTAGAATTACGCGTTAAATAGCGGCGCGCGGCGGCTTCAGGGCTCTCATCCGTAAAAAATAGCTCGTTAGCCTCTCGTATACAATTAAGCGTTTTATCTATATAGCTAAAAAAAACCGTTCCAGCGGCTTGTGGGGTTTTTATATCGCTCGCCGTATAATTTATTTCAAAAAACCCCGTTTTGTTGCCGTTAGAATCATATATTGCGCCGCTATTTGCGCCGCCTGATATTTTCCTAATAACGGCGCTCAAATTGGCCTCAATTTCAAGCGCGCGCCCGTCGCCCTCATAAGCCGCGTTATCTAGCATAAGTTTTATATCTAATTGCATTTTTTCCCCTTTATTTCAAAAATTGTATTTGCGGCGTTTTTTAATTGTTTTTTTAACTCTATATTTTCGTTTTTAAGCGCGTTAAATTTAATTTGTAACTCAATAAATTTTTGCGCTATTGCTATTTTTTGACTATCCATTTTTAAGCCCCTCTCAATAATCAGTATTAAAAAAACCGTTAATTAAACAATCCCCCGCGGCCTTACCTAATGCGTTTAATTGATCTTGATCATAAGGCGCGCCCTCGATCGGATCTGTAAAGCCGTCGCCGTCGCGATAATCTAAACTCACGCCGTTTATATCAAAAAAACAGTAATTATCAAATAAAGCGTAGGGCTCGCAAAATTCAACAAATTTAAAAAGTTTTGCATCTGTATAGCCGCCGCGAATATCGGCGCCCCCGTGTATTTGTAGTAAAACGTAAAAATCCCCGTTATTTTCTAAAATATGGCCTTGAATATCTTGCGACAAATTAGAATCAAAATTATACGAATTAAAGCCGCCTTTAAAATAATTGCGCGATTCTATAAACCCGTTATCATTTAGCCAATTTTCCCCCGCCTCGCTAACGCCGTAATAGCCGCCGCGCCAATCATCGACGGGTAACGCGTTAAATGTGTTACATAATTTAGTTAAACGTAAACACGCGTTTAATTTATGGTATAAACTAACGCCCACAATAAAATCATAACTTTTAAGGCCGTTATATACGCCGCTTGATATATCAAGATAGGCGGGCGCCTCGCTCTCAAAATCGGCCATTGTTTTATTGGCGTTGCGTTGCCACGCGCGGCCGCTATCGCCGCCGCTATCTAAAAAATGAATACCTGTATTTTCTGTTAATAGTGCATAAATTGTATTTTTTAATTTATCGCTCATTTTTTATTTTCCTTTAATGTTTAGTAAATGGTAATTTTGCCGTTATAGCGGCGGGCAAATAATTGCGCGGCCGTTTTATCTGTAAATCGAATACTATATTTTTCGCCTTGAATTGAATAATGAACGATATACATTAGGCCGCCCCTCTCTCAATAAATTCTAACGCCTCAATAATGCAAGAATCGGCGCATGATAGCGCGTTAATTATTGCGCTATTTTTNCATGAAGCGCCATAATCGTTGTATAGATCACTAATGAGCGCTTGCGCTAAAGTTAATTTTTGAATATCGCTTAATTGTTCGCTATTGGTTAGCGCGTTATTATATGCACAATACGCAAGCCCATGCGCCGCTATCTCTTGAAATAAAGACATAATTAAAAACCCCCCGTTTTATAAATATAAACAAGCGCAAGCCCCGCGCCTACAATTAGCATAAATAACCCGCCTAAAATGTAATCTTTAAAATTAGTTTTTTTCACGTTTTTATATCCTTTAAGTTAAATTGTCACGGCCTTATTGTTGCGCCGTTATTAGTAATGTAAACGATTGTTTTACAGTTAGCAAGCGTTTTTTACAAATAATTGTTAAATTGTCATTTTTATTTTTGTTTTGTTGCTAAAAAATCATAGGTTTTTTATTGTCACGGGTTTAACAATTTTAGGGCTTTTTGGCGTATTGGTTAAATTGTTAAAAAAGTTTACGAATTTAATAAAAAACAAAAGTTTTAAAATTGTCAAAATAGGGCGCTTATTGTTATTTTTTTGGGTTATGAATTTAAACGGTGTGACAATGAGCGCGGCCTCATAGCATACAGAAAAGCGGGGCTATTGGTTAAATTGTTAATGAGTTAATAGTAAGAATTTTTAAAATTGAATACTGTATATATATACAGTAGTTTATATAGTGTAATTATAGCGCTAAATAAATCGCGCGTGACAATTTGCCTATATGACAATTCATAGGGCGGCGCTTTTTGGCCATTGTAAAGGGCTAATAGATAGGGGGCTAATAGATAGGGGGCTAATGAATTTTAGTAATTTTTTATCCCCGCCCCCCATGCTTTTAATTTTAAAGCCCCGCGCTATAACTTATTAGCCCTCAATTTTTAGCCCGTGACAATATGACAATATGATCAATACCTAAAAGCCGCTTGATAGGGCGCGCGCCTAATACGCTAAGTTATTGATTTTATTAGCTTTTAGGGTTTACGGCGGGGCTTTTTGATTTTTGCTTTTTGCTTGCGGGCGGGCGGCTTGCGGCTAAAAGCCTCTAAGTATTTGATTTTAAAAGATTTTTTCACCTATCAAAAAAAATGAGCCTCTCCACCCTCTTTCCCCCCACCACGCCGCACGGCTATATGCTTTTTTGTACCTAGCTATCAGATAAAAGCCATACAAAAAAAGCCAAAAAAAATTTTTTTTTTAAATATAGTGTAAAAAATTCCTTTACATTTTAGCCTTATATTTGTGTTTTTTAGGCGTTATGCTAATATCGTATTTATTTGTTAGATAACGGGAAGTTTTTATGACTACAAAACAGCGTTTTTCACCCGACCCATTATTTTACTCGATTGACTTTAAAGCCAAAAAAATAACGGCTACGGAAGAAGATTTAACGCGTATTTACGATAGCGCCTATCGAGGTCTAAAGGGGGATACTTTAGCCCTATCTTCTGGGTACTTACCGACAGATTTTGCTATTTTGTGCGCCGCTGATGACCGCGCGGCCAATATGATTACTTACGCGCGCGCGGTAAATGAAGCAGAAATTAGTGGCGCCCTGATGAATAATGCGTTAAATGGCGATACCAAAGCAGCGGCCACTATTTTGACACATTTACATGGCTGGAAACCCGCTAAACCCGACGGCGATAGTTCGCAAGATATTCGCATTATTGTTGAAAATGCTTTGCCGGAACCTAAAATTATCTAATGTCAGAAAATATCAAACGGGTAGTATTACCCGTTTTACATACTGGGCAAGAAGCATTATTTAATCAGCAAAATCGATTAAATGTCACCCGTTGCGGTAGGCGTTGGGGTAAAACTCGTTTTTTAGAGTGGTTAGCGGCTAAAAATGCTTGCAATCAAAAGTCGATTGGCATTTTTGCACCAGAACATAAACAGTTAGCTGAGCCGTGGGATCATCTGCGCGATATGCTAGATCCCGTGATAAAAACTGCTAATCGTAATGATGGCACAATGAAATTAGTTGGCGGCGGGAAGATTGACTTTTGGACATTGAATGATAATGAGTTAGCTGGCCGCGGCCGTGAATATGACATGGTGCTGATTGATGAAGCGGGGTTTACTAAATCCCCGCAGATGAAAGAAGAAATTTGGTTCAAATCCATTAAGCCAACAATGCTCACAACCCGCGGGATTGCGTGGGTGTTTTCGACACCAAATGGCGTGGATCCCGACAATTTCTTTTATGCGGCTTGCAACCAAGAAGAACTGGGATTTAGTTCTTTTCATGCGCCAACCAGCACTAATCCGTATGTACCGCTTGATGAATTAGAACGTGAACGTGTACGCAATCACCCGTTAGTTTTTAGGCAAGAGTATTTAGCAGAATTTGTTGATTGGTCAGGCGTAGCATTTTTCTCTGTCGATAAATTATTGGTTAATCACCAACCCGTGCCCTACCCCACACGGTGCGATTCAGTATTTGCAGTAATGGATTGCGCCGTTAAAGGCGGTAGAGAGCATGATGGAACCGCCATCGTGTATTGTGCGTACAACGAAATGTTAGGGATACCGCTGACGATAATAGATTGGGATATTATCCAGATTGATGGCGCCCTACTGGAAAAATATATGCCTAGCGTTTTTGCGCGTTTGGAAGAATTTGCTAAAATGTTTAAGGCTAGATATGGCGTGGCGGGGACATTTATTGAAGATGCGGCGGCCGGGACAATACTATTACAACAAGGCCGCAGTCGCGGGTGGAATGTACATGAGATTGATAGCAAATTAACGCAAATGGGTAAAGATGAGCGCGCCATTGATGTATCAGGATACTATCACCAAGAAAAAATCAAAATAAGTGAGTTTGCGTATGATAAAACAGTTAATTTTAAAGGTTCTTCGCGTAATCACTTGCTAAATCAGTTGGCATCGTTCAGAATTGGGGATAAAGACGCTCACAAACGGGCTGATGATTTACTAGATGCGGTGGTATATAGTATCGCTATCGGCGTTGGAAATAAACTAGGATTTTAAAGGTCAATTATGTCTGATATATCAATCAATAATTCGTCGGTGCCTTCTGAATTAATGCAGTTCTTAAACTCGCAAACGATTGAGCCGGGGACAGCGGCGGGCTATGAATTATGTAAAGTTATTTGGGAATACCATCCATTAGGCGGCAAGTTAATTGAAAAACCCATTACTTTAGCGTTATCTAAACCAAGAAATGTTCACATCGACGCCCAGCCAAAAGAAATGTTGATTGATGCGTTTGAAAAAGAATGGGATTCATTAGGCGCAACGAACCACATTCGCGACGTAACGTATCTGAAAAGAGTATATGGCGCGGCGGCCATCGTCGTTGGCGCTGACAATATACCAACAACGGATTATATTGATCCTTGGCAGTTACCCTATTTAAATCTTTACTTTAACCAACTTGATCCGTTAAATACGGCGGGATCGATTGTTACCAATCAAAACCCTAATGCCCCTGATTTTCAAAAACCCCTACCCTATGTAACTGCCGCGGGGCAACCGTATCACCCCAGTAGATCCGTCGTTGTGTTTAATAACACGCCAATTTATTTAAGTTTTCAATCGTCATCTTTTGGTTTTACTGGCCGATCAGTTTTTCAACGGGCTGTATATCCGCTTAAATCCTTTGTTCAATCCATGATTACTGATGATATGGTGACAATGAAAGCCGGGCTATTAATTGTTAAACAGAAACAAGCTGGGTCAATTGTCAATCGGGCAATGCAAATTGCATCGGGTATTAAACGTACATATCTACAACAAGGTGCTACAGGTAATGTTTTAAGTATCGATGTAGATGAAGATATTGAATCTGTAGACTTAAAAAATACAGATACAGCAATGACAACTGCTAGAGATAATATTATCGCTAATATAGCGGCGGCGGCAGATGTTCCAGCTATGTTAATTAAAGATGAAGCCTTCGCTAATGGATTTGGTGAAGGTACAGAAGATAGTAAAGCTATTGTGCAATATGTTGAAGGTATAAGAGCCGACATGAGCACTTTGTTTGATTTTTTTGACAATATAGTACAGCACAGAGCGTGGAACAGGGAGTTTTTTGAATCCGTTAAGACTGCTTACCCTGACAAATATGCCAATATGACTTATGAAGAAGCGTTTTATAGTTGGAGAGATGCTTTTAAACCCAGTTGGCAGAGTTTAATGGAAGAACCTGTTTCTGAGCGCGTAAAAACGGATGAAGTCAAACTTAAAGGTATGACTGAAATGTTGAGAACACTTTTACCTGTTATCGACCCTGAAAATAGAGCCAGAGCAATTCAATGGGCACAAGATAATTTGGCAGAAATGCCAGATATGTTTAAAAGTTCAATGCAATTAGATATAGAAGCCATAGCTGAGTATGAGCCACCTACACCTTTAACCGCGCCAACTGAGCCACCATCTAAGGATTAAACGTGACTTTCTATGAGGTAGTCACCGCCGCCATCGCCGATTTTATGCAGTATGGCTTTGACAATCAAAAAAGACTTGATTTTTGGATAGAAAAGTTACGCGAAGCGGCTGTAAAATCATTAATTACAGAAAAAGAGATGCAAAAAGAAATTGAGCGCTCTTTAAGCCAAGTATATTCTCGCTTAGTGACTAAAGGCGGTTTGTTAAATGCGAATGTTTCTAAGTTTACGTTAGACAAATTAAAACCTAAGTTACGCGCTGAATTAGATAGGCGCATTATGGCTTCAGCCAATTTAATTAAGTATAACCGCGAAGAAACAATTAGTAATACATTAAGACGTTTCGCTGGTTGGGCTACTAGTATTCCTATCGGCGGTACAGATATTGTCGATAAGAAAAAAGAAAAGAAAAATATACGCAAAGATTTGGCCACGATAGATTTTAAAGAGCGTCGAGTTATTATTGACCAAACCCATAAATTAATTAATAATATTAACGAACTTGTGGCAACTGATAATGGAGCAATTGCTGGGAAATGGCATAGCCATTGGAAACAACTGAACTATGATTATCGTGAAGATCATAAGGAAAGAGATGAAAAAATTTATGTTGTTCGTGGATCTTGGGCTGATAAACAAGGATATTTAAATCATCCTTATGGATATACAGATCAAATTACTCAACCCGGTGAAGAAGTTTATTGTCGATGTAATTATGTGTATTTGTATAATTTAAAACAATGCAAAGATATTTTGACAAAAAAAGGTGAATTAGCATTACAATCAATAAAAATTAAGTAGGGTATTTTTTATGCCATTTGAATCAGAAGCCCAAAGAAAAGCTATGTATGCCTCTGCAAGTGGCAAGGGTAATATTGGCATCCCTAAAGAAGTGGCTAAAAAATTCATTAAACATTCAACTGATGAAATCCCAAAAGAACCTACAGTTTTATCAACTCCAGAATTTATAGAAGATGAAAGTTCAGATTTAACTGAAGCTAGACATCAATTAGATTCTATTCAATATGAAATAAAAGCTATTGCTCAAAAAATCCTTGCTTACAAAGGTGATGGGTTAATGCAAAAAGTTCAAGAATTACATTCTAAAGATAAAGAAATTGTTGCTAGATTAGGTCAATCAACTGAAGCAGTTCCCAGACATGAAGATGATTCTGAAGCATGGGAAACCAAAGAAGGCAAAAATAAAAATGGTGGATTAAATGCTAAAGGTCGTGCTTCTTATAATAAAGAACATGGGGCACATTTAAAAGCACCCCAACCTGAAGGTGGATCAAGAAAAGCATCTTTTTGTGCCAGAATGAAAGGCATGAAAGAAAAGCTAACATCTTCTGCAACAGCCCATGATCCTGATTCAAGAATCAATAAATCTTTAAGAAAATGGAAATGTGATAGTGATTCAATTAAAGAAGATATTGGTAAAATTTGTGATTCAATATTAGATTATGCACAATCTATTCCAGATGAAGATCCCTGTTGGCAAGGTTTTACTCAATATGGGATGAAAGAAAAAAATGGTAAACAAGTTCCAAATTGTGTACCTGATGATGGCAAAAAACAGATTAATGGCAATGTTGCTATTTATGATCGACCAGATGCTTTAGTTCCTGAAAAACCACAAGTAGTTATGCCAATAGAAAAAGATGCTGGAAAATTTGGTAGATCATCAGGCATTTTATTCTTAACTTCTGATAATCAAACTTTAATGATTCGCAGGGGTGATGGTGGGGATTACCCTTATACATGGTGTGTACCCGGTGGTCATCAAAATCCTGAAGATAAAGATTTAGAGGAATGTGCTCGTAGAGAATGTTTTGAAGAAACAGGAATTGATTACAAAGGCAAATTAGAAGTATTACACGATGATGGACAATTCTGTACCTATATTGCTAGAAATGTTAAAAAAGAAGATGTTACATTAAATTATGAATCTTCTGGATATGATTGGGCTGATATTCATTGTCCACCATTACCATTGCACCCCGGTCTTGAAATAGCATTAAAAGTTGCTTCTGCTAAAACAGAAATGGATATTGCAGAATTGATTAAATGCGACATCTTGTCAAGTCCACAAATGTATGCGAATATCGGATTATTCGCAATTCGCATTACTGGAACAGGTTTAGCTTATAGATCTTCTATTAATGAATATGTATGGAGAGATTCATCTTTATATTTAAATGATGAGTTTTTAAAAAGATGTAATGGTTTGATGGTCATTATGGATCATCCTGAATCTGCTGTATTAACTCCAAAAGAGTTTAAAGATAGAGTAGTAGGAAGTATTATGTTGCCTTATATTAAAGGTGATGAGATTTGGGGAATTGCTAAAATTTACGATCAAGACGCAATTGATGAAATTTGCGAAGGTGAAATAAGCACATCCCCTTCAGTAGTATTTGACAATACTGCTGGAAACACTACACTAACAACTGAGAATGGTGATCCACTCTTAATTGAAGGTGTTCCATTTCTTTTAGATCATATAGCTATTGTTACAAAAGCTAGAGGATCTAAGGGAGTATGGGATAAGGGTGGCGAAGCCACAGGAGTTTTATTAACTAACCCAGAGGTATCTGATATGACAGAAAATAGAAATGATCCAAAGGCAGATGCCAATGGTGACAAACTTGATGCCATTTTATCGGCTCTCAGCAATCTTGCTGTACGAGTTGATGCGATGGAAAAAGATTTACCAGCACCACCATTAGTGACTGCGGCTGATAAAAAAGCCAAACGCAAAGATGATGACGATGATGCAATGTGCGATGATGATGATGAAGAATCTGAATCTGAAGCCAAAGAAATGATGGAAAGAAAAGCTGACAAAAAGCGTAAAGATGATGATGACGATTCTAAGCATCGTAAAGATGCGAAAAAACGCAAAGATGCTGAAGGATCTGATCCTAAAGAACATGGCAAAGCTGGTGAAATGAAGCCTGATGATGAAGGTGAAGTAGAACATCCGGGTCATATCAAGTTCAAAAAAGATGATGATGAGGAAGAAGAAACCAAGATGGATGATGATGACGAAATGGCAATGAAAAAAGATGAAGAAGAAGCTAAGATGGCTGATGCACAAGCCAAAGCTGATTCAGTTCTTTCAGCCTTTGGTAAATCAGCATCTCGCCCATTACAAGGTGAAGGTTTAATGTCTTATCGTAAAAGATTGTTAAGAGGTCTACAAGCCTATTCTGATGCTTATAAAGATGTAAATCTTGTTAAGGAAATCAAGGGTGAAAAGATGCTTTCTATTGCTGAAAAGCAAATCTTTAATGATGCTTTAGTAGCCGCTAAATCGCCTACTATGTATGCTAATGATTCAGAGTATGAAATCCATGAAAGAGATAGATCAGGTCGTACTATCACTAAATTCAAAGGTGGTTTTGGATGGCTTGATGCTTTCAAAGTTCCATCATTGAGAGCCAAGGAGTTCAACCTCAACCCTAACAACAAACGATAAGGATTAAATTATGTCAGCACTTATTTCATTAAATCCTATGCTAACAACCAATGCACAAGGTTTGTTTAATACAAACTCGCAAGGTTATACGCAAGGTGATGCACAAGACGATCCAGCAATTAAGTTTCAATTAGCTGGTGGTGTTCTTTCAACATCTGCTTCTACTCCAATTTGGGGCGGTGTTCCAATTCAGGAATTTTCTGCTATTGGTCAATATGGAAAAGGCACTTTGTCTGGAAATGTTCAACCCGGTACTAATACACTAGGTTCTTCTGTTTCTCAAGCAACTGCTGGAAATGCTCCAACTGGTATTGCAGTTTATAACCAAGCATACGCTGGTATCACTACTCCACAGAGTAATGCACCTTTGTATAGCCCCGGTATGTCTGTTAATTTCTATCGTTTTGGTAGTGGAGCAAGGATTCCATTAGTTTTAGATCCATCTTCCATTGGCATTGATGGTGAAATTATTACTACAGTTGTATATTACAACTATACAAGTGGCTGGGTTACAACAAGTAATCCGGGTGCTGGTCAAGTAGCTTTCCCTGTAAAAGTGATTGCTGTTAGCACTAGTGGTAATAAAACGGTTTCCTATGATGGTATGACAAATACTGCCAATTGGATTTATGATCAATATGTGGCTCTTTGCCTAATTTAATAAAGGAACTTTACTATGTCAGGCTTCGCACCCTCATTTGTAACAGCCAATCCGCACTATATGATGCCTGAACTGATTATGCAGTACAGTTTAGCTTCAGGTGCTTTTACAACCCTTGCAACAGAAAACCCAATGCCTAGACTTGGTGAAGCTGATTTGTATGTGTACGCTAAAAAAGTACAACTTACAACTCAAGTTCAAGCTAACCAATCTCAGTTTAATCAGTTACCTTCTGCATCAGTTATTCCTAGCATGATTAGTACAGCAACTTATCGCTTACAAACTCGTGCTCAGTATGATAACTTTGATGAAGCGGCTACTGGTGCTTGGGGTTATGCACTTCCACAAGCCATGAGATTAGCGGCTCGTCAAGGTATTGCACAACAATTGCGTAATGCTTTGTTATATGGTTACAATCCTAGCAATGGTGAAGGACTGTTAAATACTAATGGTATTACTACCTCTACTTTAGGTATGGATACTAATGGTAATACAGGCTATTCAACATGGGATTCTGGTCAATTAGCCCAGTATATGCTCAATATGATTGGTACTTTAAAGACTAATACTTTGCAAATTGGACAACCTTTACGCTTAGTATTCTTAGCACCTCAACGCTTTATTAGTCAGATCAGTTACTCTGGTGTTGTTTCATTAACTCAGTTCCAAAGAATTGGTGCTGGTGTTGAAACTGCGGCTGGTTTAGTTGAAACTGTTGCTCAATGGGCTGGTGGTGATGATGTTAGTTTTGCGGCTGATGATACTCTCATTGGTCAAGGTGCTGGTGGTACAGATGCAATTTTATTAATTGCTCCTGAACTCAAGATTCCTAAAGCAAACAATACAATCAATACCAACATTTTTGCAACATTGACACCTAATCAAACAGCAACTTCATTGATGCTTACTGATGTGTCAGCACCAACAGAAATTCCAACACCGATTCCTGATGGTGGAATTACTACCTTGTATACAATGAGAAGCACTTCTGGTTGGGGATTACGACCAGAAGCACTTTATTTGTTGTCTGCGGCTTACGCTTAATTTATGTGAGAAGTAAATTAACCCCACTCAAAAGGTGGGGTGTTTTTTTAGATTAAGATACTTGAGTGATGCCAAGTTTGTATTAATGGGTGGCAGGAAATCTGTAAAAAGATTTCGCATCATCTGTCACCCACCCTTATGGGAAAATAAAATGAAACTTTATATCGCAAATTGCAGTAAACAAGATCATCAATTCACTTACATGATTATGGAAAACCCTAGACCATTTATGGAAAGAATTAGGGCTGGTGCTCAAATTGTTATAGATAGACCACCTAATGAACTCGATCAAATTATTAATCAACATTCTCGTTATGGCTTAATGGAAGCAACTAAAGTAAAAAAAGGCTTTGGTGGTATTGCTTACAGAATGGATAAACCCATTAGTGTTGAAGCTATTGAAAGTGGAATTGAACAAAGAGATCAAGAAATGATTGATCGTGCTTTAGAAGCAAGAAAAATTACAGCAGTAGCATCAGATCAAATTTTATTGGATAAAGCTCAAGAAATGGGAATTAAACAAAAATCTGGTTTGGAAATAGAAGTTGTTGAAGAAAAGAAAAATCCTTCAGACAATGCTCCAAAATTTAATCAAACAATTGAAGTTGTACGAGAAGGTTTAACTCCAAGAAGGGGTAGACCAAGAAAAACATGATTTTTAATTAATCTTTAGGTACAATTTAAATATGACTAGCCCCATTATATCTCCACCAACTTTAGAAGGCTTTATAGCTTGGTCACAGGCTGTAATGGGCTTAAATTCAATGGTTATTAATCCAACAGATGTTGGTTATACCTATGCTTTTGCTGTTGCTAAAGACATCGTACCTCAAGATTTTTTAACATTATCACCAGATATTTATACGCTGACTGTTTATAACTATGGTGGTAGTTTGCTTTTACAATGGCAACAAGATATTCGTGGTCAAACATTTTTTGCTGATGCTAGACAGGCTTATGGCATGAATAGCTTTGTTGCTGGTGTAATTAGTAGTGCATCAGATGTTAGCACTAGCGAAACTTTAGCAATAGGTCAAGGATTACAAAATCTTGATTTAATTAGTTTAGAAGCAGTTAAAAACCCTTATGGTAGACAAGCAATTGCTTATATGCAATCTATTGGAACTCTTTGGGGTTTAACATGAAATTATACCTTGGGGTTATTGATGTACCTGAACCTGAAGGTGGAACAACCTATGATGTAGGTAAAATTCTTGAAGAAAAATATACTCTATTTTCTGCATTTGTTGATAATAAAACCAAAAATATTGCTGAACATTTAGCTGAAGGTTTAGAACAGGCTGTTGCTCAAATGGCTTTGGGTGTTCCTTATAAACATTCATTAAATGCTGGTGCATCTATGATTGAACAGGATCTAAAAGATTGGATTTCTTTACGACAAGTTGAAAATGTAGGAATAGCTGGTGTTCCAACGCAAGCGGCACTTGATGGAACTAGTTTAAGAACTAAAGGTGGGAAAACTGTAAGTAAGGTTAGAAAAGGTCAAAAATTCAGAAAAGTTACTGGTGCTCGTAGACCATCTTTTATTTATTCTGGTGTTTTAGAAGCATCTTTAAAGGCATGGATTGAATAATGGCTACTGTTGGAGAAACCTCAACTGCAAAGCCACAATTAGCGGCTGGACTTACTGAAGGTATACAAACCCTTGCAAATAATGAATTAGTTACTTTTACGCTATATGTAAGGGTTGTATTGCCTTTAGATGGCTATGTATATTGGGTTAATGCTCATCTATTAAATGATAGTGCTATCTATAATGTGGCAATCTTAAATGTAGCTGAATACAATGTTTTAGGCAATAAAATACCACCTAAAACTATTACAGTTAATGGATCTTTTCACTATAGTGCAGAATTACATCAATTGGAAGAAAGAACTACAGCTTATAACCATGTAGTCTTTACTTCACCTCAATTAATTCAGGATTTTAATTTAACCAATCCTCATTTGTTATATATAGCAACTTATGAACAAAATCAGTTTGCGTTTAGTAGACATGATAATTATTTTAAACAAGCTGATTTATACCATTATCGTGGTGATGCTGTTTATTCCATCATGCAAACTCAGCTTATTAATACTTCTACTGATATTAATTATGATGATTTAGTGGTTTCTAACAGTTTACCTATTTGGCTGACATTAAATGAGTATTTCCCAATGTATCCATCTTATTTAGTGCCACAAAATTTAAAACCACCATTTGCATCTGTTGATATTGAACCAAGAGATACTACAGCTTTACAGGCTTTTCCTTTGTTAGACATTAATTCAACACCTAATCAATTGGTACACGATAAAGTTAAAATTACCATGTTTGGTATTAAAAATCATAATGCTTTAAATTTTGCTAATTATGTGTTCCAATATAGCATCAATACTGATAATATTGGTTTAATGAATATGCCAGTCATTCAGGATGAGCATCATACTCAACCTGAATTGGGTGTCATAGCCATGAAAAAGACAATTACTTTCGAAGTAAGTTATTACCAGACAACTGCTAATGATATAGCTAGAAAGATTATTGAAAGTGCATTTATTACGCTTACCCCAAGTAATACCCCAGAGTTAGTTTAGTGTTCAACAGTTTATATAAGGAGTTACAAAATGGCAATTCAATCAAATCCAATTAATCAAAATGGTGCTTTAATCACAGGTGGTGGTACACATACATTTTTAAATATCACAACTGCAACTGTCGTTAAGACAACTGCTGGTCGTGTAGCTACAGTATGCGTTATTGAGCCATCTAATGCTGGTAATCAATATGCGGCTGTTGCTGATCATGCAAGCACTTCAGGAATTAGCAATGCAAATTTAATTACAGTTATCCCTGATGTTAGAGGAACTTACCAAGTCAATATGCCAACTTCCAATGGGATTGTTTTAGTCCCCGGTGGTGCTGGTCAAGTTTTAACTATTAGCTTTCTATAATTAAGGGGGCATCATGCCAAATATTGTCAATGTAGTTGTAACCCAACAGGTTGCAAGTGCACCTTCTACTCTGCAAAGAACAGGTGCATTTATATCGCAGGGTGGTACAACATTATCACCCAATACTTATCAACTTATTACTAGGGTGGCAGATTTATTAGCCATTCTTACACCATCAGTTNCTATTACATCTTTAGCATGGTCTACAGGAGAAGTTANAGTAACAACTACAACTCCTCATGGTATTCCATCTGGAGATACTGTAACTGTTGTTATTGCTGGTGCTAGTCCTACTGGATACAATGGATCATTCCAAGGTACATCAACAGGTACAAGCACTTTAACTTATCCTTTAGCAACAGATCCCGGTTCTGAAACAGTAGCAGGAACTTTAGAAATAGGTTCTGCAACAGAATTAGTAGCAATGGCAACAACTTTCTTTGCTCAAAGTGCAAATTTAGGTGTTTATGTTTTGGAATTAGGTGTAGGTACAGTAGATCAAGGTGTAACAGATTTAACCACTTACATTGAAGAACAAACAACTCAAAAATTCTATAGTTATTTAGTTCCTACAGAGTGGGATGGTAATGCAAGTGCTGTTACTTTGTATATGCAATATGAAGGAACTACTGCACAAACTTATTTTTATGTTAGTACAACTTTAGCTAATTACAGTTCTTATGAAAATATGAAATCTGTATTTGCAGTATTGCCAAGTCCATTAGCACCAAGTTTAGAATTTAGTACAGCCGCATTTTTCCATGCAACATTAAATTATGATCCGGGTCCGGCTAATCTAGCATCACCATTAGAATACACTTATTTGTATGCAGTAACTCCTTATAGTGCTTTAACCAATACTCAGCAAACTGAATTATTGGCGNNTGGTGCTAATTGGGTAGGAACTGGTGCTCAAGGTGGAATTAGTAATACCTTAATTGAAGGTGGTAGTTTTATGGATAAAAATCCATTCAATTATTGGTATTGTGTGGATTGGTTATCTATTAATATTACCCTTGCGTTATCTGCGGCAATTATTAATGGCTCTAATACACCTACTAATCCTTTGTACTATAACCAAAATGGTATTAATAGTTTACAAAAAGTAGCCCAAGCAACAGTTAATAATGGTATTGCTTTTGGATTAATTCTTTCTCCAGCATCAGTCAATGCTGTGCCATTTATAACTTATGTAAATGAGCATCCCGGTGATTATGCTATTGGTGTTTACAATGGTTTAAGTTGCACCTTTGTACCATTGAGAGGATTTAGTTCCATTACTATTTACTTAACAGCATCTAACATTCCAGTTTAAGGAGAATAAATAATGGCAAATAATCCACAAATCGTACAAGGTACATTAAATCGGCTACTAGCTAGTGTTGTATATGCTGATTTTGCAAGTTTAAATGTAACATCTTCTTATTTAGCAAAAGAAGCCATTAGTTTAGGTTTTGATGGCGATACATCTTTGTTAATAGGCACTTTAACAGGGGCAGTAACAAGCCCAGAACCATATATGTTTGGTAATGTGACTATGCACTTATTAAGAACTCAGGCTCTTGGTAATGCTTATAAAACACAAATTGAAACTGCTACCACTTTGGGATCAGTAACAATATTTCCAGACAGTACAGCATTATCACCATTTCAATTGAACAATTGTGTGTTATCTAGTATTCAAGAAGTAGCTTTTGATGGCACACAAGCTGGTTTAATCGTTCGTTTGCGTGGTGTCTACTCTATCAACTCATCATTATTTGCGGCATCTTAATTAAAGGAAAAAAGTGAAAATCGAAAGAAATTTGAATTTAGTGATGCAAGTTCAAACTGTTAATAGTGGAATGATTCATGTACATTCAACATCTATTGGCAGATCGGTATTTGAACAATTTTATTTAGAATTAGGAAAAGTATTTAGTCAATGTTTTGATTCAAATAACAAAGCTGAACATTTAGCCTTATCTGCACCACAACTGGCTTATCCAGCGTTAAAGTCAATATCAACACAAGCTGGTAATTGGGATGGTGTAGGTGGGGTTAAAGCTGGCTTAATTAATGAAATTATTCGATTAACCAATGTTTTGATTGCTGGTGAAAATGGTTGGGAAGCTGTTCCTTTAGATACTGCTATCAAAAGAGAAATGATTGATGAAGATGATGAAGCAGAAATAATAAGTGCATTAGTTTTTTTTACAGCAATCTCCAAGGTTGCACCCAAGGATCTAAAAAATTCTTTCTTGGAGATGGCCGGGTCATTAAGAGGGTGGGTTCTTACATCCTCGGATATTACGGAATACCAGAATGGTTTGCCGATATTGACCAAAAAAGAATCTACTGGAAAGAAAACGAAGGAATTATTGCTTACATCTTAGATTACATTAGTAGTATAGGATTTAAAGCATTTATGGAAGAAATTGGCAGTAAATGGGATGATGCTGAAGAATACAGAAATAGATATTTAATTAGAGCTATTAATAATAAATCACTTTTTTAACCAATAGAGAAAAAAATGGCAACGAAATCGGTTATAGAAATTGATGTATTAGACGAAAAATTTCAAACCTTTGCAAAAGAATTTGAAAAGATTAAAAAATCTTTAGCAAATTTTCCATCTGATTGGAATAAATCAAATATTGCTGGGGTTAAAAGCACTCAAGCTATTGGCAAAGGTTTAGACGATGCCAAAAAGAAACAAGATAACTTTAATAAATCAATTAAAGATGGTGGAGAAGCACTAAAAAAAGTTGCTTCTATAACAGCCAATATAGCCAGAGATATGGCAAATGCCGCTTTTTCTATTGGAAAATTTTTTGCTTTTGGTTCTTTAACTGCTGGTTTTGGACTAGGTGCATTAGCATCTAGTGTTAGTGATAAAAGACGAACTGCACAGGGCTTGGGAATTACTACAGGAGAATTAAGATCAGCAGAAACTTATGGTAGTAGATATATTGATCCATTGCAAGTTTTAGGAAAATTAGCAGATATTAAAAGTGATGTTCGCCAACAATATAAATTAGGTGTTTTAGGTGTTAATAATATACAGGGTAAAAATCCAGCAGAACTTCTTCCAGAAACATTAACAAAAGCTAGAGATTTATTTAAACAATTTGGTGGACAAAAATCACCTTTAGAATCATTGGGTGTAACTGACATTATTGATTACGAAAGTTTAAGAAGATTAGCTGGTTTATCAAAAGAAGAATTTCAAGATTTTATTGATAATTTAAAAAAAGGAAACCAACAATTTAAAACTTTTGATAAATTAGATAAAGCATGGCAAGATTTTTGGGTTAAATTAAATGAAACTAGTCAAAAATTACAAATAACATTAATTGATATTTTAGCAAAATTGCCAGAACCTTTAAGTAAATTATCTGAAGCTGTTGCAGAAGCCATTAAAACTTTTTTAAGTCACCCCGAATTGCAAAAATGGTTAGATGATTTAGTTATAGGAATTAAAAATTTTGCAACTTATTTAGTTAGTGGCGGATTAAAAAAAGATATTGATAAATTTTGGACTACTTTAGAAGAAGTAAGAATAACATTAGAACAATTTGCAAGAAAAACAGATAAAATTATTTTAGAATTAGAAACATTTGTAACACGATTAAAAAATTTATTTTTTGGATCAAAAAATCCTGAAATAGAAACTGAAACAGGAAAAAATCAACAAAAAAATCAATCAGATATTGATAGTTATCTTGATAAACAATTAAGAAAATTTTGGAAATGGAATTTGGGATTATCTGAAAAAGAAGATAAATCACCTTCTACAGAAATTAATAAAATACCCAATGAAGTAAAAGCACTTCAGCCAAAAGGTTTTTATGAATCATTAGATAAAGCTAAAAAAGATTATAAAGATCTAACTGGTAAAGATTTGCCTGTAACTAGCACATTAAGAACTCGTAAAGAACAACAAGATTTATATAATCGCTGGAAAGCTGGTGAAAAAGGTATTTTTATGCCTTTAAATCCAGCAGATTATCCAAATAAAGAATTTTTTCATCAAGGTAATGTTGATATAGGCATTAATCAAGTTCCTAAAGGTTTTGATATAAATGAATTTATGAGTAAAGAAGGATTTAAAGGTGGCAATCCAAAAGATCCTGTGCATTTTAATTATGTAGATCCATTGAAAAATTTAGAGAAAAAAATATCAAACAATGTTAATCTTAATATTAATAATGAAACTGGTGGAAGTGCCATTGTTTCTGCTAATGCTTTACAAACTTTTAGAGGTGCGGCTTGACATCTTTATTACAAACTGTTTTTACTGCGGCTTATGAACAATCACCTATTTTATTACAAGGTGGAATTGCTCAATTTCTTCCGGGGCAAACATTACCTATAGTTGCTATTACAGAATTATTTGATGTACCCGGACTTGTTAATAAATCTTTATTTGCTCATTGGAAGCCATTGCCCGGTGGTTCTTTGGAAGAATGGCAAGTGGCTGAATATCCTTTTGCTAGTTTACAAGTAGCTTCTAATGCTGTAATTCAACAGCCATTAAAAGTTAGTATGTTAATGATTTGCCCTGCTCAAACTCATGGTGGATATATTTATAAACAAGCTATTTTAACTGCCATGAAATTAACTTTAGATTTACATCTTTCCTCTGGTGGGACATTTACTGTTATTACTCCAGCTTATACCTATTTAGATTGTCTTTTAACAAGCGTTAGAGATGTAAGTAGTGTTAGTGATAAACAAGTTCAATATATGTTTCAATGGGATTTTGTACAACCATTAATTAGTACAGGTGGATTTTTACAACAAGTTTTGGGCAATGTAATGAATAGTATTACTAAGGGTACTCCAACAGTTCCTAATTTGGGTGGAAGTTCTGGATGGAGCAATACAGCACCAACATCACCGCCTAATGTGACAGAATTTTTCTAATATGACAACTTATATTCAATTTACACCACAATCAACATCTAATTTTCAGTTTAATCCTGTATTAGATGGAATTACTTATGTGGCTGTTTGTACTTGGAATATTTATTCGCCTAGATATTATATTTCTATTTATGACACATCAAGAAATTTAATTGTTAGTAGACCGTTAATTGGCTCTCCTACTGATTATGACATTAATTTAATATTTGGATATTTTACAACTTCAACTTTAGTTTATAGAGTAAGTAGTTCTCAATTTGAAATTAATCCTTAAATGCGATATTACGACATTGTTATCACTCCTGCAAGAAGTAGTGCTTTTGCTGGTACTTTTGTAAGTCCATTACGATATAGCACTTTATTTTCTAATGGAAGAAACAATACACAAGCATTAAAAATTGATGTAGATATTCCACAGGCTTGGTATTATCAACCTAGTGGTTTAGGATATGTAAAAATTTATGGGGTTAGTTTTGAAGATTTAAATCAATCAGCTAATTTAAATCCTGATTTTACAAATGACAAATATGCAAATATTCAAATAAAAATAGGAATGTCTAAGGGTTTACCCTTTGCTAATCCAGAACAACAAGGATTGGTGATTAATGGTTCAATATTACAGGCTTTCGGAAATTGGCAAGGTAATTTAGTTACTTTAGATTTAGTAATTACTAATGCTCAAGTTAGTCCTAGTGCTACTGTTAATTTATCTTTTAATTGGAAAAAAGATACATTTTTAGGTGATGCAATTAAAGAAACTTTGCAAAATGCTTATCCAAAAAAACAAACAGGTCTTGAATTAGTTATTAATGGTTCTATAAGTTCTAATTTAAAAGCTACAGAAAACCAAACAGCACAATATACAAATTTAGAAAGTTTTAGCAAATATTTAAATATTACAAGTAANGACATTNTAAAATTACAAAATTATNCTGGNGTTAGTTTAACAGCAACTCCTTTAGGATTTTATTTATATGATGGAACAACTTCACAAGAACAAANTGTACAAAATAAAATTATTACTGTTAATTTTCAAGACATTATAGGTAATTTAACTTGGTTAGATTTGTTTACTATTCAAGCTAAATTAACTATGAGAGGCGATGTTCAAGTTGGAAATCAAATTATTTTTCCTAAAAAATCACCTATTGTAAATACTGCGGCATCTGCTTTAACTCAACTTAGAAATAATGTTTCTTTTAATGGGCAATTTCAAATTAATAAAATTCGTCATGTAGGCAGTAGTAGACAAACTGATGGAAATAGTTGGGTTACAGTTCTTGATTGTGTTGTTCTTCCAAATTTACCACCAAGCGTAACAAATCCTGTTAAATCTTAAATTATGAGTTCAGCCCAAAAAACCCCTTTTGCAGTTTCAATGAATAATTTTGCAGAACAAAAAATATCTGCTTATGAACAAATTTTGGGGCAAGTTTACCCTTGTTCTGTTATTGAAGTAAATGAAGTTAATGCTATCGTAACTGTTAATTTTGAAGTAGATAATCAAGGATTATTTACTTTGCCACAAGTTACTTGTCCAATTATCGGAAGTAAATACATTAGGATTCCTGTTCAAGTTGGCGATACAGGCATTTGTATTTCTGCTAGTACCAAAATAGGTAATATTACAGGTTTAGGTAGTGGGCTACCTACATTAACTCCAGCTAGTAATTTAGGTGCATTAGTTTTTGTACCTATAGGAAATGCTAATTGGCAAATAACAGATTTAAATTCAATAGTTCTTTTCTCTCCTAATGGTGATTCTATTGTTACTATTGGAAATGATCAAATAAAATTGGCTTTTCAAGATAAAAATATTATTATTAATGCAACAGGAATTACAATCAATGGTGATGTTCAAGTTAATGGGAAAATAACCTCAACTGGTGATGTTGTGGCTAATGGCATTAGTTTAGATAACCATGAACATAATGTAATGAATGTTAGTTCAGGATTAGTTACTAAAACAACAACTGTACCAAATAGTTAGGAAAATGATGCGAACTTATGGAATAGATCCTTACACAAACAAATGGGTTGAAATTGATCAAACTGCTTATATTTGGTTGGCTACACTTGCTCAAACTTTAAGATTAAATGAGAATGAAAGCCCTTTTTATTCCAATTATGGAATACCAGCATTACATTCAGTTCAAACTCAAATAGCACCAGATATTGCTGTAAATCGTACTCAACAACAATATGCACCTTATTTTGCAAGTTTATCTGTAACAAGACAACAAAATGTGACCAACCCAACTTATAATATTAGTGCAATATTTCAAAATGGCACAACAATTTCATCTGTAGTAGCTACATAGGAATAAAAATGGCAACCCTTACAACAGCAGGAGCAGTACCTACAGCACCTCAAACACTTCTTGATAATGAGATTGCTTCAGCAACAGCTTTATCGCCCGGACTTACTGCTAATTTACCGGGTTCTCTTGTGGAAGATATGGCATCAACAGCCGCAGGAGCAGTCGTACAAATTGATCAAGCCTATGTAGATTTGATTAATTCTATCAGTCCTTATACTGCTAACCCTTTTATTTTATATGAACTGGGGGCTGTTTATGGAGTTCAGAAAGGCATTGGATCTAATACTTCTGTTTATGTAACTTTTATAGGAAGTGTTGGATTTGTTATTCCAATTGGTTTTGTTGTATCAGATGGAAGTTATCAATATACAGTTCAAGATGGTGGAATTATTGGTAATTCAGGTCAAAGTTCACCTTTATTTTGTTTAGCTATTTCATCAGGTTCTTGGGCAGTTCCATCAGGTACAGTTACAACTTTAATTACCTCTGTGCCATCAGGAATTACTTTATCTTGTACAAATAATAACCCCGGATTTGCTGGTGCAACTGCACAAACTATACAATCTTATCAAGCACAAGTTATACAGGCTGGTTTAGCAACTGCACAGGGAGCACCTACTTTTGTAAAAACTGCCCTTGGTAATGTAAGTGGAGTTCAACCTAATTTAATTTCCATTAGAAATACTGATATTAATCAATGGGAAATTATTTGTGGTGGAAGTGGAGATCCTTATCAAATAGCTAATGCTATTTTTAAATCTGTACCTGATATTTCTTCTTTGGTAGGATCAACAGTTGATAGCGGTAGGGATATAACTGTAACTATTAATGATTTTCCCGATACTTATAATATTATTTTTGTTGTGCCTGTAGTTCAAACTGTAGGTATTACATTAGATTGGAAATCACAAGCAACTAATGTAGCTTCAAATTCTGCTGTAGCTTCTTTAGCATTGCCAGCAATTATTACTTATATTAATACTATTTTTGTAGGTCAGCCCATTAATGGATTGGTAATTCAAAGTATTTTTGAAGCATCTGTAGCTAGTATTTTGCCAGCAACTTTAATTTCAAATATTACTTTAACTGTTTATATTGCTGGTTCAGAAGTTTCTCCAGAAACAGGAACACAATTATATTTGGGTGATGTTGAAGGTTATTACAGTACAACATCAGGTTCTACAGTAGCTACCAGCGTTATTATTAATAAAGTATGATTACTAATATACTTCCTTCTTATTTATATCAGCAATATCAATTGNTGGATACAACTCCAGATTTAGAGGCATTTTTTACTGCATATAATACTACNGCACAAACTTATTTAAACAATACTAATTCTTTAAATTTGCCCATTTATACACAACAAATTGCCCCTTTATTAGATTGGACAGCTTTAGGTATTTATGGAATGAGTAGACCATCATTGCCAACCACAACTACATTTAGTGGAGTTGGTGCTTATGATACTTTTGAATATGATGTTTTACCTTATAACCAAAATGTAATTAATCAACCAACTAGTTTTTATACTATTACAGATGATTTTTTTAAAAGAATGATTACTTGGAATTTTTATAAAGGTGATGGTTTTCAATATACAACTATGTGGCTCAAAAGAAGGGTTGCCAGATTTTTATATGGTGTTAATGGAACTGATATTCCAACTGTTGCTGATTTGTATAATGTAAGCGTAACCTATACAGTACCTAACAGTATTACTATTACAGTACCCGATTTATTAATTTCTCAAATTTTAAGTGTATCTATACAATATGGTGTTTTAAATGTACCATACGAGTATAGCTATACAGTAGTTTATTAAGGGTTATTATGACTATACAAATTTTTACCAATAATGCTAAAACCACTTTAGCTACTAACATTACAAGTAGTCAAACTACTGTAACTGTAGCTGATGGTTCAAAATTCCCTATTCCTTCTGCTGGACAACAATTTAAAGTAACCTTCAATAGTGTTACTAATACAACTCTTTATGAAATTTGTAATTGTACAGCTAGAAGTGGCAACACTTTAACAGTTATTAGAGGACAAGAAGGTACATCTGGTCATGCTTTTGATGCAGGGGACAATGTAGGTCATTTTGATACTGCTGGAGTAATGACTGATTTAATTCAATCTGAACAGTTACAATCTGGTACATATTCTATAGGAACTGCTGGTGGATCTGCCAATGCTTTAACAGCAACAATAACATCAAATTTAACAGCTATTCCTAATGGAATGAGTTTAACTATTATTTCTGCTTACGCAAATACTGGTGCAACAACATTTAATTTAACTTTAGGTTCAACTATTACAGGTGTTTTACCAATTGTTCAAGGAAACAATTCTCCTTTATCAACTGGCATTATTCCTAGTGCTGGTTATCCAATAAGTTTAACTTATAGTGCTACTTTTAATGCTTGGGTATTAACAGATGGATTAATTGATTTATCTACTTATGCACCTATTAATAGCCCTACTTTTACTGGAGTTCCAAAAGCTCCAACTTATTCACCACCTAGTCCTACAGTACCTAGCCCAACAAATCAAATAGCAACTACTGGTTATGTTTACAACAGTTTGCAAAATTATGCCCCATTATTTAGTCCTGCTCTTACTGGAACTCCAACAGCACCAACTCCATCAGCAGGGGATAGTTCAACTAAAATAGCTACAACTGCTTTTATTCAATCTTCTGTTTCAATCCCATCTGGCTCTGTTACTAATTTTTTTCAAGCATCAGCACCAACAGGATGGACACAAGATAATACATATAATGATTATTCTATTCGTATAGTTAGTGGAACTGGTGGAACTACTGGTGGTACAACAGCTTTTAGTACAGTATTTAGCAATCAAACACCAACTATTTCAACAAGTGGATTAAGTGCCGCCGCAACTACTTTAAGCACAAGTCAAATGCCAAGTCATGCTCATAATTATTTAAGAGCTGCTGGAGTTGTTGTATGTTATCCATATAATTTTGCTCAAGGTGGTTGTCCTACTACACAATTTTCAAATAAATGTACAGATCTTACAGGTGGTGGTGGTTCTCATACACACTCCATATCTGGCTCAATTACATCATCAACAATTACTTTAAATGTTTTATATCAAAATCATATAATGTGTATTAAAAACTAAGGAAAAAAATTGAAACTTGAATCTAAATCTAACTGTCCATTAAATAATTTTGAACCATGTAAATTATGGGAATGTTCATGGTTTATAGAAATTAAAGGTTCTCATCCGCAAACTGGAACAGAAATTAATGATTGGGGATGTGCTATTGCATGGATGCCAGTTATGTTAATTGATAACGCAAGACAACAACATTCAACAACTTCAGCAGTAGAAAGTTTTAGAAATGAAATGGTTAAAGCTAATCAAATGTCACAACAAATATTATTAGAAACAGTTAAACAAGTAAACATAGAATCTAAATATATTGGAGAAAATATATGAAATTAAGTATTATTCCTAGTGATAAAACAGTCTGTAAAGACGATTTATGTTATGCAAATTTAATTTGGATAGGTACACCTATTGATGTTCATGCACTTCAATGGCTTGATGTTTCTGGTTCAATTGAATTTATTGATAGTTTACAACCAAACGAAAATATAATTGTTCTTCCTGATTGGGCAAATAACGCATTGGCATCATGGCAAATTGCTTACAATGAAGCACATCAACCACCAGCACCACCAGAACCGCCAACAGCACAACAAAACAAAAATACAGCAAGTAATTTATTATCAAAAACTGATTGGACTACTATTGCAGATGTTTCAGATCCAGCAAAAAGTAATCCATATTTATCAAATGCAAATGAATTTTTAGTTTATCGTAATGAGGTTCGTCAATATGCTGTTTATCCAGTTGCGGGTTACATTACTTGGCCGGTTGTTCCACAAGAAGTTTGGGTAAAAATATAATGAATTTAACTATTATTAATGATGATGGAGCATTGTATGTTGATGGCATAGCATTAGCAGGGTTGGATTTATCTACTACAGGAATACCAACAAATGTTCATGCCTTACAATGGAAAACTAATTTAGGATGGATTGAGTTTAAAGAAAATTCTGATTTTTCTAAAGACCAAAATCAAGTAATTAATGTTTTACCTAATTGGGCTAATAATTGTGTAACTGTTTATAACAATAGAGTAGCAGAAATACAAGCACAACAAGCAGAATCAGAAGCAAAAGCTAAAATTTCACAACCAACAACAATAGGCACTCAAACATTATGAGCCAAATAATTCCTCAAAGTAAAGTGATTGCAGTTGCTCCAGCACATAGCCTTACTTATGATGGAGCAACTTTAAACATATTTCATGTGGATAAAGGTCAGGGATTACCGGCACATAACCATCTTTATGCTCATGCAACTATGTGTATGGCTGGTTCATGTGCTGTAAGAAAAGAAGGAAAAGAAATAGTAATGACTAAAATAACGCAACCTGTAAATTTAATAGCTAATGATTGGCATGAAATTGAAGCATTAGAAGATGGTACAGTTTTTGCAAATATGTTTGCCGAAGGAAAATATTAAAAGGAAAAATTATGTCACAAACTTTAGATAATTTATCAAAAAAACTTGGAAAAACTGTGCAAGATGCTACAGTTACAGGCAATGGAGTAACTACTAATTATGGTAGTACTTTATCTGGAACTATAGATCTTTCAGGAGTAACAGTTGTTAATATAACTGTTCCATTAACAAATACTTATGTTTTGGTAATGAATTCAACTAATCCTACTATTTATTTTAGTTTGGATCATGGAACTACAGAAAATTTTTATACCCCAGCAAATCCAGTAACAGGCGATAATCAAATTTATGCTGTAATGAATTTTCCTGTAACCCAAATTGTATTTTTAGGCAATGAAGGCGATACTTGGTATATTGTTTAATAGTTTTTAATTAGGGTTTACCATGACTATTCTGTTATTTGCCAATCAAGCACAGACAATATTATCTGAACCAGTAGCTTCTACTGATTTAACTATTACTGTTGCTTCTGGTACTGGAGTTTATTTTCCACAGCCTACAGAAGGTCAAGGATTCCTATTAACTATTACAGATGCTTACAATCAATTAATTAATGAAATTGTTTTAGTCACTAATATANATGGTGATGTATTTACAATTTTAAGAGGTCAAGAAAATACAATTCCTAAAACATGGCAAATAGGTGATTTTTGTACCAATGTTTTAACTGCTGGAACTTTAAACAGTTTTCCACAATCAGGTTATTCTGCTTATTCAGGATATTCAGGATTTACAGCACCAACTTATGCAAGCACTCATTTACCTTTAACAGAAAATATAACATTTGAAAATGTTGAACTGTTATTTTCTAATCAAGCACAAACTACTTTAGCTTTACCTATTACATCAACAGCTACAACAGTTACAGTTGCTTCTGGAACAGGTGTATATTTTCCAACACCATCAACAAGTCAAGCCTTTAAATTTACTTTAACTGATCCATACAATGAATTAATTACAGAAATTCTTTTAGTTACACATAAAGAAGGTGATGTTTTTACAGTTGTAAGGGGAGATGAAAATACTATAGCTAGGGCTTGGGAACTTGGAACTTATGCCGCCAATCTTTTAACTGCTGGATCATTAGCTAATTTTACTCAAATACCAGTTACATCAGGTTATTCAGGATATTCTGGAACATCAGGTTTTAGTGGTTGTTCTGGTATAAATGGTTCTTCAGGATTTTCGGGATGTTCTGGTTATTCTGGTTGTTCAGGCTATTCTGGATGTTCTGGATTTAGTGGATATTCTGGATTTAGCGGAAACAATGGAACATCTTTAAATATTTTAGGAACAGTTCCTACTCCTGCCGATTTACCACCAACAGGCAATCAACCTAATGATGCTTATATTGTTACTTCAGATGGTGATTTATGGGTATGGAATGGTACAGAATGGTTTAATGCTGGAGCAATAGTTGGTGCTAGTGGATATTCAGGATATTCTGGGTGCTCTGGGTTTAGTGGTTGTTCTGGCTATTCAGGTTATTCGGGCTGTAGTGGTTTTTCAGGATACTCGGGCTGTAGTGGATTTTCAGGCTGTTCAGGTTTTAGTGGCTGTTCTGGATTCTCTGGTTGTTCTGGTTTTTCAGGTTATAGCGGATGTTCTGGTTTTTCGGGATGTTCAGGTTATTCAGGCTTTTCAGGTTGTAGTGGATTTAGTGGCTATTCAGGTTTTAGTGGATGTTCAGGAATAAGTGGATATTCAGGTTGTTCAGGAATAAGTGGATTTTCGGGATGTTCTGGAATAAGTGGATTTTCAGGTTGTTCTGGTACAAGTGGTTTTAGTGGTTGTTCTGGGTTTAGCGGTTGCTCTGGTTTTTCAGGTTGTTCAGGCTTTTCTGGTTGTTCAGGGTTTTCAGGATGTAGTGGATATTCAGGTTGTTCAGGATACTCAGGAACTTCAGGTATAAGTGGTTATAGCGGATGTAGTGGATTTTCTGGCTGTTCTGGCTATAGTGGAACAAGTGGTTTTTCAGGTTGTTCGGGTTTTTCAGGATTTTCGGGATGTTCTGGCTATAGTGGATTTTCAGGTTGTTCTGGATATTCAGGTACTTCTGGAATAAGTGGATATTCTGGTTGTAGTGGCTATTCGGGTTATAGCGGTTATTCTGGCTGTAGTGGTTATTCTGGTTGTTCAGGCTATTCTGGATGTAGTGGATATTCAGGAACAAGTGGAATAAGTGGCACTTCAGGAATAAGTGGTTATTCTGGTTGCTCTGGTTATAGTGGAACAAGTGGGATAAGTGGCATTTCAGGAATAAGCGGTTATTCAGGATCAGGAATATCTGGATATTCAGGTTTTTCAGGATTTAGTGGTCAAAATGGAGATGGTCGATCTGGAGTTTCTGGTTATTCTGGTTGTTCTGGTTTTAGTGGTGAAAATGGAACATCAGGATATTCGGGAACAAGTGGATATAGTGGTTGTTCAGGAACATCTGGCTATTCAGGGGTTAGTGGCATTTCTGGATACTCTGGAAGTGGCATTTCTGGCTATAGTGGATCTGGAATAAGTGGATACTCAGGAAATTCAGGTTATTCAGGCACTTCAGGATTTAGTGGTACAAGTGGAACATCAGGATATTCTGGAACATCAGGATATTCTGGAACATCAGGATTTTCTGGATCAGGTATTTCTGGTTACTCAGGCACAAGTGGATTTAGTGGTGATAGTGGCATCTCTGGTTTCTCTGGAATAAGTGGCTATAGTGGCATATCTGGTTTTAGTGGAGTATCTGGATTNTCAGGCGAACAAGGATCATCAACCAGTTTATTTTTATATCAAGCACAAACAACTGCAACAAGTGGTCAGCCTACAAATGGTCATTTGCTTTGGAATAATGCAACTCAAATTAGTGCAACTCAAATTAATATTAGTCATTTAACAGATGATAATACTGATATTGATGTATTTTTAGCATTATTAAAACCTACAGAAACTTTTATTTTGCAAGACAGAAATGTAAGTGCAAATTATCAAACTTGGTTAATAACAGGCAATACAACAAATATAAATCCAAATACTACAAATAGTTATTGGACAGTACCAGTAAGCCTTGTATCGTCAGGTGGCACAGGAACAAGTAACTTTGCTAATAATCATCAATTATTTTTTGCAGTAACACAAGGGATAAGTGGTACATCTGGTTATAGTGGTTATTCTGGATTTTCAGGAATAGGAACAAGTGGTTTTAGTGGTTATTCTGGTATATCTGGATTTTCAGGCATTTCTGGATTTTCAGGTGTATCTGGATATTCTGGTATTTCTGGTTATAGTGGTGCTGGAATAAGTGGCTATTCAGGAAGTGGAATATCTGGTTATAGCGGATATAGTGGATTTTCAGGAACTTCTGGTTTTAGTGGCACTAGTGGCACTAGTGGCTACTCTGGAACTTCAGGGATTAGTGGCTATTCAGGGACTTTAGGAATTAGTGGAACTTCAGGAATATCAGGATATTCAGGTACAAGCGGTTTATCAGGCACATCAGGAATATCAGGTTACTCAGGAACATCAGGTAAATCGGGGTTTAGTGGAACTAACGGAACTAATGGTTGTTCTGGGTTTTCAGGAACATCAGGTA
>JGI24890J29729_1000225_pt1 | contig 42373 bp, 18 predicted proteins | sample FreactcultureFD7_FD_29729 | JGI IMG/M metagenome (IMG submission 29729)
AAATGAGTATCCGGCTTTTACATGGAGACTGTTTGACGCTTATGAAAGACATATCCGCTAATAGTGTGGATTTAATTATATGTGATTTGCCTTATGGATGTTTATCTGTAAATACTTATAAAGATGTTATAGATAAAAGTGGAAGTGATTTAGGCAAGACATATGGTAAAAATTGCGCATGGGACATCAAAATAGATTTGAAAGCCTTTTGGATTGAAGCCAAACGGATATTACGCAATGAACATTCCCCGGTAATTCATTTTTGTACAACAAAGTTTGGTTTTGAATTATATAATTCAAATCCTGATTGGTTCAGATATGATTTAGTATGGGCTAAGCACAGAGGTGTATCATTTTTAACTGCAAATAAAATGCCAATGAGAAGTCATGAGATGATTTATATTTTTAGTGATAAGGGTGCGTTTTATAATAGGCTTGATGAAGATGCTCCCGGTAAGAAAGCCTGTAAAAAACTTAGTGAAGTGAAAAATTTGCCAGAATCAACATCTAATGCGTTTAAAGCATATTCAGGTATATTAAAATCTGATATGCCAGAAAATAAAAAATGCTCTATTTCTGTTATTGATGGTTCAACAATGGTAGTAGGTTGTAAAAAAGGCAAACACCCCACAGAAAAGCCTATGGCCTTATATCGTTGGCTCATAGAGCGCTATTGTCCCCCAAATGGCACAATACTAGACCCAACATTTGGCTCTGGTAACAGTTGCTTTGTTGCGCAAGAAATGGGACGACACGCAATTGGTATGGAAAAAGATAAAGACTTTTATGATAAGGCTATGAAGAAAATAGCCCAACCAGCCAATACTATTATTGAGGATTGGAAATTTTCTTAAATTGCCATCTAGAAAATCTTTACCGACTAATAATCTTTACCTGTATGTAATTTTTACTTACAGGTATGGAAAAATGTCGGCGTTATCGGCATTTACAAGTAAAATAACCGGTTATTTTACTCGGAAAAAATAATGGCTTGTCGGTATTTACATGGAAATGTATTAATTTACCACTTTGTAAGGTTCTCATCTAAGTCGGTAAAGAATGATTTTACCTTATCTTTGTAGTCGTTAATCTTAATCTTGAGTAATTGGAGTCGTACCTGTTTGGTATCTTCTTTTGGCTCACGATCTGCCTGAAATTTGTATGACATTAGGTCTCCAAAGTCCAAACGCATTTGTTCATGTGTCTTGTAGAACTCAAGTGCGAATTCATCAACAGGGTGTGGCTTTCCAATTAGGGGTTTAATATGGTCTATCCCATTAAGATAAACTGGGGGATTAGTATCAGTAGGGCTAATATCAGTGTGATTACCGGAAAGGTCAACAAAAGTTACGGTAGGCATTTCTATATTACCTGGCGGGAAAATAAACAAAGCGTCCGGACGCATAAAAAACTTTCTTACGCCCGGGTATAGATGAAAGCGATCACGCCATTTATGCTGACTCTAACTGAGTCCTTGAAAAATGATAAGGAACTGGCTGAGACTACAGTATATTTGTATTTACGTATTCTTTACATGCTCAATGGAGATAAGTCTTTTAAGAATCTGGCATTCTTAAAGAATTTTGATATAGTTCAAAATAAAATTAATGAACTGGCTGAATCAACTGCTAAGACATATTATGCAGCCATTACTTCTGTGCTTAGTCTTTTCAAGGATAAGGCTGCATATAAAAAGACTCATGCCCACTGGCATGATAAAATGATGGCTGCAGCAAAGGCAGATCGTGAAAAGGATACAACAGAGAAATCTGAAAAGGAAGAGAAGAACTGGATTGAATGGTCTGATGTATTAAAGACCAAGGAAGTCCTCCAGAAGAAGGTATCTGAATTTATAAATAACAAACTCATTACAGCCCAACAATATGATTTAATTCTTCAATTGGTTGTTTTGAGTCTATACTCAGATATACCTCCCAGGCGTAACCAGGACTATCAGCAGATGTATGTAGTCAAGAAATGGAATGAAAAAGAGCCTACCGATCGTAACTACTTAGATTATGATGGAAAGCAGTTTATCTTTAATGTTTATAAGACGGCAAAATCGCATGGTCAGCAGAAGGTCAATATACCCGACGACCTATTCAAGGTCATCATGATTTATCTCAAGCATCATCCAATTCATAAAGGTGCTAAGAAGTTTGCTCCATCTTTTGTCTTTCTTGTATCAGCCGATGGCTCAGCCCTTACAGCTGTCAATGCTATTACCCGTGTTCTCAATCGTGTCTTTAATAAAAAGGTCGCTGCATCTATGCTCCGCCACATCTACTTATCTAATAAGTATGATGTCAAGGAGATGAAAAAGGATGCTGACGCTATGGGACATACGATGTCAGAACAGCGATCATATCTGAAGGGTGGAATTGAAATTCAAATGAGTGAAATAATCCCAAATGAAATTATTGAGATAGAATAGAATGACTACAATAGTATATTCAGAACCGCATCAAGTACGTAGTAATTGTGGGCCAGATCCTTATGTAGCAAAACACTCTGGGCGTGGCTTACCTAGATATATGACAGGTGTAATGGATGACCTTGCTTATAATGGAGGAAGTACTCCACCAAATCCAGCCCGATTCGTAATTAGAAGTTCTACAGTAGCATCAACAACATCAATTATTATTAATTGGACTCTACCATTGTTTGGTGGTACAACACGCACGGGATTCAAATTATTTATAACACAGACTAATGTCGCACCAGTGCCAAGTGGTACTGGCATTACTGTAGGTCCTACTGTTGCTACTAATACATTTACAGGTTTAACAAATGGTCAAACCTATTATGTATGGGTCTATGCTCAAGCCTCATCTATATATTCATCTGTTGCCACTTCAGGAGCATTATTATTAGATGCAGTTCCTAATATTCCAACAAGTTTTGGATTAGGTACAGTCACAGATACAAGTATTGAAATAACATGGCAAAATCCCGGTATTGGTGGTGGAGACACATTATACTTCCTAACAACATATTCATTAACAAACTCAGCCCCTGATCCATTTACTGCACCCAATGTTCAACAAATAGCACTAGGAGTAGGAACGGCTACTTTTACAGGTCTTACAGCATCTACAGTATATTACCTTTGGGTATGGGCTATAAATTTATCAGGTAAATCCAATCCATTATATTCAAGCACATCTACTAATGCGCCACCAGTTCCTGTAGATGCTCCAACAGGATTATTAGTAAATAATGAAACCTCTAGTAGTGCTACAGTGAATTGGACATGGGGAACACCAAATCCTGGTACTGTAATGTTAGTTTATATACAATTATCAGATTTGCCTGTACCAATTCCTGGAACTACACCAACAGCAGACACAGTAGGATATAGTTTCACTCAGACTACTATATCACCATTATTATCAGGTACAAGATATTATACATATATAGTACCATATGATGGTGTAACTCTAGTCTATGGTAGTATTGTCGGATCAGTGTCATTTGTAACACTTATTTAAGTCACATTAGAATTCCCACTTAAATCTTTAGACTTTTCAAAATCTTCAAAAGGATTCATATCCTTAGAGCCACATACATAATACCAAAGCCTACCAATTCGGTTCTGTACCCGCCATTGATAGTCCTTATAAACCATAGCATAATGCTGTTTCATCTCAGGTGATGCCTCTTTTGCTATTTGCTCCATTTCCTTAGATTTTTCTACCCACTGGATTAATTCGGCACAAAGTTCAGTAATTTTCTCTGGGTCTAGGCTATTCATTCTACTCTTGTAAAAATATTAAAGTTATGAATAAAACGAACATTTTTACAATCTTTTTAATTCAATTTCACATGAAATTGAATTAAAAACCGGGGATATAAACTCTTATTATTTTACTATCTTAAGTGTAGCCACCCATGCCTTGATTTGTTCTAGCCAATTAGGATTGATGTGGGTCTTCATTTAATAATAGTTGGACATTTTCTTGTGGTGTTTGCCGTGGTGTTTGCCGTGACTAGACCTGTGTCCCATGTGTTCTGCAGCCTCACTGATCTGACCAGAGCCAATGCGACGCTCCATGTGTGCATCAGAAGATCCAGGACCCATAGGGGCAGAAAGAATATCCTGCTCTGTAAGAATTCCTTTTATAATTCTTGAACTGCCTTTTATAGTTTCTAGGTACCCTGAGTTGATAGCAATCACGTAGATCTGGCAGTTGGTCTGTGATACACCAGTCTGGTTCTGGACATATAATGTGAATTGTAATGAAAAATTGCCAACGCTTTGGCATACCGCTACTTTCGTAGTATTTGCACCGCTCTAAGCGGTCGGGCTAGACTATACCTTCTGAAATCATCTAGAATTGCTAGTTCTATCATTCACTTACCTGGTAGTCGTTGAGACACAAACCATACTCTTGCATAACGAGTTTAGGTTAGGTCTGCGGATTATCCAATATTAACCGTTTTTACCATTGGGATGCATCATTACTGCAGTTCCCTCATCCTTCTTTCAAAGGTGAGGTGGTAGGTTAATCTTAAGGAACTTCCCGCATATCGGTAATAAGCATTGCCTTTATATGTATGCGCACTAACATACAGCAATACAACCCCCGAAGTTAAGGGATGGTGCTTGTCCGGCCTGTAAAACTATGTCACGACCAGGTTTGAGTAAAAGAGGACCGCCAGAAAGGGGTAGAATGTTTGTGCCACCGGACACACCTGCAGAACCATCCTGAGCATATCCACGCCACTGGTCAAAGTCCATCTCCAGACCATTGCGAACACACATGCGGTAGAGTTGCTCCTGGCTGTGGGAGGAAAGCAGACCAGCGTAGTTATCAAAGTTCACAGAAATACCAGTGATAGGAAGTACCCAATCACCCTGGGTAGGATCAGGGGTAGAGCCTGAAACAGTAGTAGTATAGGAGTTAGGCTTGACATATATGGCAAGTAGGTCAGGTATGGCATTAAGAGTTATTGTTTGACTTTGCACAGATTGTCCCACGGGAGCAGCTGCCACATTTGCACCAAAAACAGTAGCATTAACCGTACCAACATTCTGCTGGGAAATGAAACGTGGATAGTCCATGTATGGAACTATATTTTTTGCAGGCAAAGGCACATCAAGACTGGGGGTCAAATATTGCACATTTACTACAGGGTTTGCAAAGCAAGAACCAGAATTTACATTCTGGAACTGACAGTTGCTTACCACGCCCCAAGAAGTGCCACCAGCACCAGCAAGGAAGCCAGAACCGGCCTGGGCTACACGAAGAAGACGACCAGCACCTGCGGGGTTCTGGAAGTTCATGAGTAACTGGATGTTCTGGATACCAAATAGGCCAGTGCTGACCTCATTATCATCAGCAAAGATGAAAGGAGAGATCAGCAGACGCTCAGTAGACTTGAAGCGGAAGTACAGACGATATACCGTTGTTACTACATCATTGCCAGTGGTACAGGGCTGACCATTGATTAACTGGTATGATCCTGCAGCACCAGTCACACCAGCAACCGCCACAGTTGTATTAGCACTGTATGCTCCAGCTGCATCAGTCCACTGGAAATCACCCCAAGAGCCGTTAGGCTTCTCATCAACTGCCATCTCATTACCAAAGGCAGAAAGGGGAGAGTTATTAGCCTTTGCACCAAGAATATTTGATGCCGTATTAGGGGGATTAGGGTACTTGTAGTGCTTGTCCAACATACTAGGACAGGTACGTGTCTTGCGATGACGCTTGTAATCAGTTAGACGCAGAAGGGTATTCTTGACATCATTAGTATTTATGACAGTGGTAGTATCATTGATAGTGGCAGACATGGTTGCGCACAATTCGTGAAGAGGAAAAGGGGCAAGGGCTACATCACGGCCATACACCAGAATAGGAGTATTAGTGGTGGTAGTAGCACCAGTCACAGTAACATCAACTGAGGCATATACAGTAGATTGCCAATCCACCGCACGATCAATAAAAACTGACTCACTCGGAACTATAATGTTAAAAGTCATTTGCGACTGAGAAGCCGTAATAGATCGGTAGGGAACATTCGTGAGAGAGAGTGGGCCTTTCTCAACAGCGAATTTAGGTTTGGACTGAAGAATGCGGGAATCTACAACGCTTACCTTCGTGATCTCAGAAGCCATCCTTATTTATACTATAAACAAGGATAATATTTTTGAGAAACTCACACACTAACTTTTGCGTTTGAAAAACATGCGTACAGAAAGACTAGCACAGTTGTAAATACGGAGCGGAACTAATTGATTTGTTAAACGATTACGCCAACTGACTACAAAATCTATGGATTTTACTTCTTGGTGTGATTGGGTCATAGATACCGGGATGAACTCGGCAGATGGTGTATATGAGAGCAGACCACGGTATCCATCAGCAGATTTCTGATCATCGGCAAAATCAATTAATACAGTCTGGAAAGCAGATGTGCCAGATGAGTTAATATTACCTTCTCCAAGTGCCACCGGGGCAGATGTAAATTCATTACGGATCGGGAGTAATTGCGTAGTAAGAATAATTCCTCCTACAGGAGACCATAACGAATCAACGCTTATGAAATCCTGCGTACTTACATAATTGAGTTGTGCTGTAGAGTAAGGAAGACCAGTGGCAGGATTAATTGAGGTCTGAATATTAGTCCCTGTCTTGTTACGAACAATCATAAAGTTTTCTGGATAAAAAAGTTGTTGTGCTGTAGTTGCCCCAGCAAATCCAGAAACCCAAGGCTTACCACTTCCAAAATAAATTGTGTCATAGTTTGTCATTAGCCCCTCAAAGTTCAAATTGTAGCCCACCATTAAAAACTCAGGATTGGCACCAGATGTAGGTAGAACATTTGTACCACTTGGACCAAGGTATGGATATGTGGGCGGACCCTCAGTTAAACCCCACGCAGTATTTGTTGTATCAGTATAAAAGGAAAACAACTTTGTTACTTCATCAAACTCCACTGTAGGGCATCTGTTTTTCATTGTATAAGTAGTCAGAGCCGGTACCTTCTGAATATTTGCTATTAGATTAGTATATGCCTGTTGTAAGGCACGATTGACTAATACTACCCAATGATTGTATGAATATAAGTAATAATAACTACTATCTACTTGTCCTGGATTTGCGCTTTTTGGGGGTACTACAGTATTGTCCCAGTTCTCTGCGACCCATTGAATAAACACATTTCCTGATGTGACCCAAGCAAGACTGTTTGTCCCTGTTTGTGCAGCATCATATACTGCAGCATTTAGTTGGACGCTGTAAATTGTCATATTGGGATCACTGAGTTGTGCGATTACACCAGTAGGGAAGGTGTAGGGTGATGGTCCTATAACATTAGCAACGGGCATCGTAATAGTAATTGTGGTTGCTGTGGTAGCAGTGACCGTCCAAGTACCATTTAGATTATCACGATTTGTTCCAGTATTTAATCCTGAAACAGTCATTGTTGATGCCTGATAGATATTACCAATCATGGGATTTATTACTGTAAGAACAACTGTGCGAAGACCACCACCAGCAGTCCACGTCATACTGACCATAGTATATGAAGTTAGTGGTTGAATTTGAGGAATTAGAATTGGTAAGGTTTTACCAGCACCATTGAGTTGAACTTTAATAATATTCACCTCATAGTCATTTGCATCTCGGATGATAGGAACATCACGGGTTTCAACAAACCGGGCAATAGGATCTTCACCCTGTCCATTGGTGGATGTGTTGTTGTTGATAATCGTCGCCGTATAATAAATATTGTCAGGATCAGATCGTGAATTCGGTAATAGAGCCACACGTGACATTTCTACTTATATATATATATTATTATTAATGTTTTAATACTCGGTAAGTCCATGCGGAAACAAAATCATCCGGGTTCATACCTGAATCATCAATCATTTTTTTATATTGTGGTAATGTTAGATCTTTGTGGTAAAGACGGCAAACACTATGCCTACCACATGTAGCAATACTAGATTTATCTTTTTGAAAATGGTACGGATTAACAAGGATTTTATATCTGCTTCTTTGTAATAGGTGTGTCAATGTTGGCTGGTATTGCTCCAATTGTATCAATTTGTCTTTTGAAAGCCACTCCCGTTCTTCATCGGGTCTATATTTCCCATACGGGTCAAAATACTCAATCGTCTTATTCGTTTTTATCATACATACCCAATGGCCAGTATGTTCATTCTCTGTCAAATATAATATTAAAGAACGCCCATATTGATCAAAAGCCTCCTCCACGGTTGACATCTTATTCAACTCAGGATAACTTAATATCTTTAGTTCTGGGAGTATTTTAGTAATGTCTGAATCAGATAGAGGATATTCACGAATTTCATCATCTTCCTCTTTGTCTTTCATAGGATCAGCAGATCCACCAACTAATCCAAAATGTTTCTTGTAATTATTGATACCCTGATCTAGGCTTGGAGCCGACCAGAGTATCCATCGGCTCAATGCTCCTGGGGATAAAGGGTCATCCCAGTTCTCACGGGCTTCGTGTCTACGAAGGTATTTCTCCATACGCTTCGGGTCATGGTGCTGTGTCATGTCTGAATACCCCACTGCACCAAATTGTACAGTCTTGTATTTATTGCCATGTAACTTGAAAAGTGCATTATACTTATGAACGCCATCCTTTGCGGGAGTAACTTTTAGTAAATACGGCATCTATTAATAGAGATGAAAAACAACAAGCAAAAGTTCCACGAAGCAAATGGTCTTCCTGAAAATGCTAATCTGGATATACATCAAATTGCCACTATTTCGGGGTACCCAGAGGATGCCCTGAAACAGGTTTATAGAAGAGCAACAACAATAAAGCCAGGAGCAAAAGACGATCCATTCAATCAAAAGAAAACCAAGAAAAAAATAAAAGCCGTAGAAGGTTTTATAATAGACACTACAGGAAAAGGTAAAGGATACTCAAGAATTTATGCTTTTGTTATGGGTAAATATGGCAAAGATTTAGATATTGCTACTACGTTTGGTCTGGTACCCGAATCGGAGCCAGTTTCTCAGCCGAAACCTGCGCAGAAGAAGGTGGTGTTGTCTTCTCAATGTCTAGACTGGTTTCCAGTTTCAGGCCACAGCACTGAGAGCGAATACGATAGTGATTCATTGTCATTATGATACCTTGTATTGTCTGAACTCCTACTGCTATAAGACCTGCGTAACCACCGAATGTTGCTATATCCATTTATATATATGTATTTATTATTAATTAGCCAGATTTATGAGCAACACATAATGGATTTATTCTTGTTCCATTTTTGGCTCTAACACAAGTTAGGCATATTGTTATTCCACAATTTTGAAATCCGCAATTCCATGTATAACATCCTGTAATATCATTGTTTTTACATATAATGATTTCACATGATTGGCACTTAGTATAGAATTCTGGAGGTGATTCAGCATCCATACAGCCAGAGCGTTGGCATGTAGTGTGTATTGGTTGTGGTGGTTGGACTGATAACAAAGGCTCATCCACTATTTCAGGTTGCTCTATAATAGTAGTACGTAAGTATTTAGGCAACTCATAATATGGGTTATACTGATTGTAATCCATTAATAGGGCATTAATTTTATCATTGTCCTCATCATTCAAGGTACATAGTTGGACGGCTGGATTTCGTAGTTTCAAACTGGTTAAGTTTTCTTGAAGTGTGTTTATAATTATATGGGCAGAAGTTTCAATGAGTTTTAGTTTGGATTCAAGTTGATTTTTGCCTTCGGTTTTTAAACGCTCTTTTAGTTTGTTGTTTTCAGCCTGTAACTTTAGATTTTCAGCCTGTAATTGTAATAGTAAGGTTTCATTATCAGTCAGTTCTTTTTTAACATCGGTTACCTGTAAAGATTCATAAGTCAAACTATTTTTAACAGTTATTGATAAGTTTTTTGGTTCGTCAATTTCAAGTAGTAGCCATAATGCTTTTGTTTGGTTTTCAAAACTACATTCTGGCTTACTTGTAGCATGATTAACGGCCCGTTGATGTTGAGTCCATAGTTCATGACAGCATAGACACATGTAAAATGACTCTAATTTTAGAGGAAATGATGGTGTGCCACCATTTTTATATGGCGCTAATTTTTGTTTTATTATTTCCCTATGATGCTTGAAGTAGTGATTTCCTAATCTAGTTCTAAATATACTTTTATCGCAATGATTACAGTTATGTGTTGGTGTTTTCATCTTCTATATATTATTTGTTAGGTTTTTTTTTAAGTATTGTTAGGTTTCAATTTGTTAGGATTTTCCGGGGATAATTTGTTAGGTTTTAGCATTTTGTCGGTGTTTTGTCGGTGTTTTGTCGGTGTTTTGTCGGTGTTTTGTCGGGGTTTTGTTAGGTTTTTTGATAAATTGTTAAGAAATACTTATTTGTTAGATAATTGTAAAGTTATTTTAATATTTTTTAGAAAGTCAAAGGGTCTCTAGAATATATTTTTTAATCTTGACACTTTCCTGATTTTGATCAATTTAACCTAACAATTATATAACGATTATTATTATGTAGTTCGTTTTATATATTAGTTATTAGTTTATGATATATAGTATATAATAAAATATATTTGTTAGGTATTTAATATTTGTTCAGTAAAATGTTGAGTTTTTTGATAAAATGTTAGGTTTTTTGATAAAATGTTGCCAAAAATTGAGTTCTACTTTTCCTTTCATATAGAATCAAAAAGTCAAAAAATAAAATGACTACGCCTATTAACTATGACAACGCTAAAGAGATTGATACACAGATGAGTTTTCCTGAGTTCTTTGAAATCATCCGGAACCATAGAGCATATATATTACATGCCGAGTTTGAATATTCGCTTACAAGTTTCTATACTAATATACAAAGAGAACGACGATCACCAGAAATGATTTTAAGAGAGTATTTTAAAGAGAAGAGAAAGTTGATGAAACTACTACAACCCTATAAGCATTTATGTAAGCAACCAGGTTTAGTTATAGACAAAGTATTAAGAGGAAATAATTTAATATAATGTTAAGTATTCAGTTTTTTATTAAGTATTCAGTATTTGTAAAGTTATTTTAATATTTTTTAGAAAGTCAAAGGGTCTCTAGAATATATTTTTTAATCTTGACACTTTCCCAATTTTGATCAATTTAACCTAACAATTATTTAACGATTATTATTATGTAGTTTGTTTTATATGTTATTTACTAATTTATGATATATAGTATATAATAAAATATATTTGTTAGGTATATAGCATTTGTTTAGTATGCCAATTATTAAATTCGCATAATTCAAAAGGAAAAAACCTATCATCTTGTTAGATGTTAAAACACTACCCAGAGCAATACATAGAGCCAGTAGTTGAAATTATTAAAACTCTATCATTATCTGGCAAACCAGTAGTTATAGGATCTTCAGCAGATAGAACAATTCTCTATTCGGTGGATTTGGATTTAAATGATAATCCTACATGGTCGCCTGAATTACCCAAAAAATTCAAGAAGGTAGTAGAAAAATTAGAAGATATGAAAGATGTCCGTGTAACTGATTTGAAGGCAGGTATTGTTTTAGAATGGAATTTGCTGGAAATGGCTCATCTGACTAAAGGAGTAGTTTTGAATTATAATTATGAAAAAGTATTAGTTCAATTGGAATCTCTACATGACCGTAAAATCATTACTGATGAAGAATATAAAGAAGCCAAACCTCTAATTAAACCACACCCGACTCCATTAGAATTCTTAATTGCCAAGAAAACCGTACGATATGGTGTTGTTCGTTGGACCCCAAAAGATGTTGAGGTAGGGTTTGTGAAACTTAGAAATGGCACAACTCTTTCATTTACTGATGCTTTACAGCAACCTACAATTGTCAAGTTAGATATTGTTATTTGGATTGAGAACCGATTTGTTGAATGCGAAATTCTTTATAATATTCTGAAAAATGGAATTCCAATTAATACTGCCACCCTAGAAGAAGTTAGGCAGGGTATTAAAGAGAGCATATTAGTTTTTTCACATGAGCAGAATTGGATGAAAGTGGCAAAACGTATATATAGCCTAGCAAAACTTGATAAGGCAATAACGATACAAAATAGACTACGCAATTACATTTTCAATACAGATTTAGGTAGGTTATACTCTGTGTTAAGTGATGCAAAGAGCCTAGATGACTTACGTGAAGAAGGCGTGACACAAAAAGAGAAAGCCAGGATATATCAAGAGACTGATGGATTTCGTCAGCGACTAGCATTAATAACTCTTCCACCATTATTAAAACCAGTTGATCCATTTTCTAAGAACTTTATTTCTAAATTAGCAACTATACTACAACCACGGGTAAAAAGTTCCCTTATTAGTCTTAATTTAATACCACTTCCTAAAAAATGGTTACCTTAAAATTTACATTTTTTACTGAATAAAATATTTTTATAAAATTCATTTTATTCTGTTCTTGTCGGCAAAAAATCCGTGTGTTTTACGGCTAATTGAAAAATCTTTGTTGTAAAGTAGAAAATGTCTGATTGCTCCATTTCATTTGAACCCTCTTCCAAAGAGTCTGTGGCAATAGCAGCTGTGGTAGGTGGTGAATATGATGGTAAGAAGGTCTATTTAAATGACTCTAAAAAAGGCAAAAATCCAAAATCATCCCTAGACTTTGGTGATAGCCTGAAGCATATGCGAAGTCGTGATAGGCATGATGTAATGCGAATTCTGAATGAGGCAAACCATAAAGGCACACCTCCTGAGCATTTACAAGTACCAGAAGACATTAGGGCATTATATACTAGGCTAACAAAAAACAGTGAAGAAGAAGCATCCACAAAGATTGATTTACCTCCCGACTCTATGTTTCAATTGGTCCCGTCATCAAAACCAACAGTAAGAGAGGTTTGGTATATAGCAGGACCTTCTGGATCAGGCAAATCCTATATAGCAAAAGGACTAGTAGAACGCTATAGAAAACAATTTCCAGATCGTGAAGTATTCCTTGTAAGCAAATTACAAGAAGATGAAACACTTGATAATACAAAAGGTGGTCCTTTAATTCGTCTAAATTTAGAGAAGTTAGTAGCCCAGCCCATAGAGAATCTTGATGACCTGGGCGATTGTATGATTGTATTTGATGATTATGATACTTTTACACAGCCCTATGCAAAGGTTGTTAATAAATTGATTGATGATATTGCTACTATGGGTCGTCACAGTAATACTACTATGTTATGTCTTTCGCACTATTTGAGCAATTATGCCAAAACACGTTTACTGCTATGTGAGGCCACGCATTTTGTATTATATCCAGCTGCTACTGGCAATCATGCACTATCATATTTATTACAGACCTATTTAGGATTTGATAAAGAAGAAACAGCAGAATTGCGCCGGATTCGTAGTAGATGGATATGTATTCATAAAAATTTCCCCCAATGGGTTGTATCAGAACACATGGCAAAACTTCTACATACAGAAATACAATAAGTAAGAAAAATGTTAAAACAAACCCCTTTCTTCTGTGGTTCTATATATAGGCCCACCAAACTTTGATTTTAATTTAGCACCAAATGATTCTTTTAATTCGGCAGCTTCTCTAGCACGTTGTCTTAATAATTTATCTTCTAGTGCTTTGCGTTGCTTCATAAAAACCTTTACTGCGCCTATATGGCCATATTGTTCTCTTTTTTCTGCGGATGTAAGTGGGTCAGTTTTACTATTTATAAATTTCATTGCTTCTACAATCATCCGATTTAGAAAAGCATCATTAACTGGTCCATATCTATCAAAATTGGAAAGGGCTTGAAATTCAGGTTCCAATTTTATATCATCTTCTGAAAGCATATCCTCTTCTTTTGGGCCAAAATCCTCTTCATTATTACCACCACGTTTGCGACGGGGCTTTCCAACGCCGGTTACTGAAGTAACTGCCATTACTGGTATTGACATACAACTAAAAACAGAACTTAGACATGACAAAATTTTGCTTTTTTTCTTTTCATGTTGAGGTTCTTGCGCATCAGCCCAGTCACGATTGGCCCTATAAGCAACAGCAAATGGATTTCCACTACTAGCATTATCATTTGCTATTTGACTACGTTCTTGTTGGCTGAGTGGTCCTCTTGAGGGTGGTGGTTGCCATGCAGCCAATGCTAATGGATTCATATGTTTTGATTCAATTGGTGGCCTTACAAGTTTTACTCCACCATATTTCCTGCGTCGTCCCAGTCCCTCTTTACCAATACTTTTTGCATATCTTTTTTCAGCAGCTTCAGGGTGTTGAGTGTAATAAATGTATGTTTTCATTGCCCTATCTGTAACAGCTGCTAATACTGTTACCTCATTATCAGTGGTTAATCCTAATTCTTGTTTTAAATCAGTAAATTCAGGAGTTGCCTGAAAAAGATTGCGATGTTTTAATACTTTTTTACGAAAAACCTGCGCTTCTTTTGCTTCACGATCTAAAGTTTCCAGCGCACGTCCTCTTTTTCTTAGAGTCAAACCTTCATATTTTTGTGCCAATGATTCAGGTACATTATGTATTTTTTCTAAAACTTCAATGGCAAGTTTAAGTATAGAATGAGGGGGTTGATTATTAACTTTTGCCGTTTCCATTGCTTTAAAAGTAAATAGTAAAGAAGACATTTTTTCATCAAATTCTAGTGCTATCTTTTTTAATTCTGCTAACTCTGAGTCATCAGAATTTAATTCCTTTATTTCTTTTGCTATTGTTATGTATTCTTCTTCAGGAATGGGGGAAAAAGCCTTCTTCTGTGGTTCTGGTTTAGGTATTTTACGCATAGCACGAAAGAATCTATTTTCAAGTTCATATGTTAATTTTTTAGAGTCTGGTTCTATTTCAAGTAAGGCTTTATATTTTTCTGGTCCTGAATAAGTATGTCCATATTTAGCAACAAACCTTTTGGCAACTTCATTAATTCTAGTTTCTAATTGTGTCTCCTCATCTGGTTCATCTGGCTTAATTGGCATTTTTCTTTTCAGTTTATCAATGGCATCCCTTAGAGATTTTTCAAGTTCATAAGTTAAATATGTACCAGGTTCAATTATTTCAGTCAATGTATTGAATATTTCTTTTGCTGGTACATTGCCCATTGGATAAATCTCCACTAATCTTTTAGCAGCTATATCAATTTTAGTATCCATCTTTAATTTCTTAAGAGACTCAAGTGCGGTTTCATTTTTTTGGTCTTCTTCATCATCATCACCGGCCCCTTTTCTTAATTTCTTTGCCTGTTTTGCCTTTCCTAAGCCTTTGCCACTTTCAGCAAAAGTTATTCCATGAAACTGTGATGGTACAACAGGTGGTAGCGTAGAAATGTTCATTGGATTAACTACAACATTAGCCGGTTTAGGATTCTTTGGAGGCCTAGCAGGTTGCCATGTAATTAATGCGGATGGCTTTTTACGACATGGCTTTGCGTGAGATGATTGACAATGTCCCATACCAACATTCATGTCATCATCATTTAATTCCTCTTTATTCATCATACGAATTAATATTTCTGCGTCTCTGGCAAATGCTCTTCCACGAATGGCGGATAAAGTACCATTTGTGTGGAATTTAAATGTAGAAAATAATTTATTTAACTTATTTGCTGTTGCTGCAGAAGGTTTCCAGAAAAGATTATATATGACATTAGGCCCATCCTGGTGTATTAATAAATCCTCTAGTGTATGACCCATATTATAATGCCATCGCATAACTTGCTCTAGGCTTTTCCCTACTGGAGCCATGGGATGTTCATTTAATTCTCCTTTTCCAGTAACTTTACGAAGTTCTTTTGCTTGTTTACGCCCTTCTTTACCAACTTCCGACAAAAGACCGATAAGATGTTTATGCTCTCCGACAAATTCTTTCTCGGTTAAGCAGACCTTCTTAGGTTTCCCTGAACCACAGAGACCTTTACATATTTGGCAACCACCTTTACAAGTAGCAAGACAGGCAGAGCATTCCATTTTAGGGTATGTTAAGATTTTTTTGTCAAAATAAAAAACTTGCAATGAATTATAATATGTCTGGTGACGCTACAACATACCTGCGTGGCAAGGCTCAAGAACGTGCGGGTCCTGATGCTACATTCATGAAAGATGGCTTTGATCGCTGGGCAGAATCAGAAGCCCCTTACCGTGTGGGTGGTGCTGAGAAATTAGCAGATGAAGATGAGGGTGCTGGTCGTCATAGGCATCGTAGTTCAAAGGCAATACATAAGTATGCTGAGAATCAATTAACTGGTGCTGGTCGTCAACGTGGTATGGTACTAGCAAAATCTCGGGGTCGTCGCAGTAGCCGTAGGCATAGAAGTCGTAGCCCTTCTAGTAGTTCAACAAGTTCTTCCGGGTCAGATTGGACTTCTAGTTCTGGTAGCGATAGCAGTTCTTCTAGTGATTCCAGTTCCTCCAGTTCCTCCAGTTCCTCCAGCGACTCCTCTGTAGCACCCCGTACTATTGGCGCTGCAAGATACCGTCGTCGTCGCAGACATGGTGGAGAACTAAAATGTAGAACTGAGATGTCATACAAAAAAGGTCCCTTTGGTGTTGATATCCCATACCCCGAGACTAAATGCGAAGATGTTGGTAAAGGTCGTAGCCGTCGTCGCAGACATCGTCGCAGACATGGCGGTGATGAGGGTAAAATGATGGATATGGCAATGGCTACTTCTAAACCTTATGACAGTAGTTCTGAGTCTAGTGGTTCTGAGTCTTCTTTTAGTTCTTCTGGTTCTGAGATGAGTGGTCCCCTAACTAAGGCACCTGGTTCATGTGGCAAGGGTCGTCGCCGTCACAAGCATGGTGGTGCCACTCCCACTCCCCGTGAATTAGTGAATGAAGGATTCAATTTCTGGTACAATTACAAGCCCAATGATTTCACCTTTCAGGGTAAGCCACTTTCTGATTGGTCAATTGTACCAGGCAAGGTTAAGGAAGTAGTTAATAAAGTACATAGTCTCTGGCAGATGATTGAGGATAATTCTAAGAATATTACCAATATCAAGGCTGTAATGAAAAACAAAGCCCCCGCCGTGGCTCAAGCAATTGAAAGGATGGGCTTTGGAAGAAAGCACATTGGTAAGCGACTCAACTCCAAGTTATGGAAGATGTTACACAGAAAGGCAAGACGGCAGGGTGGTGATGCTTTTGATGACAAGTTAAGTTCTTTTGGTGTGAAGGGTGTCTATGACAATAATGTAAAAAACAAGTACCCCGCCGTTGATAAGGGTCTCCGTCCTCTTTATAATGCCTATGCAGCAATGGGTGATAATGCTGATTTAATCCAGTCTACGGTGAATGCGATGCCCAATGCCCCGCAGTCGGCAAAGGATGTATTTAGGGTAGTGACTGATGCAGCCAAGCAGGGTCGCCAGATGGGTCTTGGTAAGAAGGGCAAACGGATGCCTTCTCAGCGTAACATGATGGTATCTAAGTTAATGCGGGAAGAGGGACTAACGCTTGGAGAGGCATCAAAGAAGGTATCCGCAATGCTAAAAGGTGGTGCTTTATAATCTGTGTGAAATCGTATAAAATAAAAACTATGGCTAGAGATAGAAAATGACATTGCCTACCTCAAGACAGCGCCCCGTGATCTTTCCGGAACAGAGAGAGCATATGATAGGACATAGACACGCAGAATATCATTCTGTAATACATACCCCCGAGTTAGTAGCCTCTGATAATGCTTGGCATCAGGCAAAAGCAAATGCTGAAAGGGAGCGTATCTTATCTAGACTTCATGATAATAACACAAAGGCACAATTCTACTTAAGTAATCCAAATAAGAATTGGGGTGATAATGAATTGCGCAAACCCAGAAACTTACATAAGCATCCTGAATTATTACATGGTGGAGTAATGACAACTAAAGCAGGACAGCAATGGGGATTTAATAGACTCAAGGAGCGTGTGAATGAATTAAATATCCGAGCAAGTGCAGCCTTTGGAACAGAAGCCAACCAGGCACAACCTTCTAAATATCCTGGCAAAAGTGGTGCTGAAGAGGCTATTGAAATGGCCATGACCGCATTATATGATGGTGTTCAGGCTGTGGAATATACTGGATTTGTTGTAAATGCTAATAAGGTACTCAAAGCACTCTATGAAAATGGCTCCACAATTGGATCACGCTTAATTGCTGATTATGTTAGTTATGCTGAGGACATTAAGCGTGACTTAATAGCGACTCTAGACCAACCAGCAAATATTATTGGTGATGATGTTGAATATGATCGCAGTGTCAATGCTAAAAAACGTGTAATTAAGACTGCTATTCCAGTCATGGATAGAATACTTCGTTTATTGGATCTTATGGCAAAGACGGCCAATTTATCTGAGCCTGAACGCAAACAGGCAATTGATAGTTCTAAAGGGCGTGATTTGCCTGAAGCAAAGACCCGCTATGATAATACTCCCGCCTGGACTCCTGCTTCTCTTTATAATGTTGGTGAATATCGTCGTTCAGTGACTGGTTTCGCACAGGATCAAGGCCAAGAGTCAGACAGAACCGCATTACCTGGCAGAAATCCACCAAATGTGCCATTACAGCAAGTTCAGGGACAACGTCTATTAGGACCAACATCTGGACAACCAACAACAGTTGAAGAGGCAAAACGCTATGCGCCCTTTGGTACTCAAGATGCTTTAAGTCCCCCTGGTTCTCCCCNTTCTAATAGTTCTGTTGGTAATGTCAGTAATGCGAATGATTCATGGGCTTCTAGTCCTATTGGTAAGGGCAGACGTAGACAGAGTAAAAGGGGAGGCTGTGGTGAATGCCAAGAGGGTGAGCCACTTACGGGGGCAGGTCCAGGTGATGGTCCAATGGAGTCTATGGGTGCTTTTGCAGCTTTTAAGATGGAAGAGAGACGACCTCCTAGAGATAAAGAGGAATTGCTTGAATGGATGAAGAAGAAGAACGCAGAGAATCCCAACCATGACCCACAGGAGTCAGTGGAACTCCCACCAACACCAAGTGACAATAAAATACCACTTGAGAAAGAGAAAGAAACCTTTAAAAGGTTCGTTGAGGCTTTTGGTAGACATCCCTCTTCTCAGGAAGAATTATTTGCGTACTATAATAAACTACAGGGTCGTGGGCGTAAGAAGCCTATGGATGCCCGTGTTAGACGCTTACTGGGTCGTGGTAAGCCCAGAGATACTGAGGCATCAAGAATTCTAAAAATATTAAACGATGCTGAAGATGAGGGACTTACAGGTGCGGGTAAAAAAAAAAACAACTCCAGGACTTGAAAGTAAAAGTCGCTAAAATGGTGTTTGTTAATCCACAGTTGGATGCGGATATGACCCGCATCGGTTGCCGTGTTTGTGCATTAGATCCTTGTTTAATGTGTCAATCATGCGAACGTAGTAATGGTCTCAAATGTATCCACACGGATCGTTGGAGGCGTATTAAGACAGAAAAAGCAGAACGGGTACGCAAAGTCCATACTAGACTAAAGAAGCATTATTCCAAGATGAGTGATGAAGATAGAGCCAAGGTCACGCCAGAAGATGTAGCCAGAGTAGGAGGATATCGTGGATGTTCAGCAGGATACCGTGATGATGGTGCGACCTGTTTTCGTGATTTGAGTTGCCATACTTCCTGCAGTGGTGACTGGAGACCATGGACATGGCGTTGCGATACTTCTTGCAGTGGTCCAGATATGTATGGTAAATATGATGATGAATTCTTGGGAGCATTCAATCAAATTGGTAATTTCTTTAAGAATCTACCGTCTGTTGTTATGGATGCTTTTAGTCCAAATGGACCCCTAGCACATGTTTTTGATCCCAACCTGAATGGAGTAGCAGATGGTCTACGAAAGGCAGGAGATGCTATTAAGAATTCATTAGAAAATGCTTTTGATCCAGAAAAAAATGGTGTGGCTGCATCAATGAGAAAATTTGGGGCAGATTTAGAGAAAGGTTTTGAGGAAATTGGTAAGAAACTAACAGACACATTTAGTAAAGAAAATATGGACAGAGCATTTGGGCCAATGGTGGCTGCATTTAATTCATTTGGTGATTCTTTGAATCAATATTTTAGTGATCCATCTAATATTCTTGGATTTGTTACTATGGCAATGAGTGTAATGGCTGCAGCATTGCCTCAACCATTTGGTGCAGCAATGTCTCTTTTGGCATCAACTACGCAGATGATTGGTAATGCCTGTCTAGGTAAGCCATTTGATCCTATGGATTTGTTAGACATGGCAATGGCAATGGCTGCGCCTCAGGCTAAATTGGCTAAGACCATCGCTACAACTGTTGCCAAGGCAACAACCATTGCTGGTAAATTAGCAAAAGGCGCATCTGCAGCAGTTAAATCAACAATGCAAACTGCTAGGGAATCTGTAAAGCGTGTTGCTGCAATGTCTGCCAAGGATAAGGCCTTGGCCTGTGGTAAGGTAGTATTTAAGATTTCTGGTAAATTAGGTACTTCCGTAATGATGCAGAACCCTGTGGAGTCCCAGCAGACCCCTGAAGAGCGTCAGCACGATGAGGCCATTGGTGATGCCTGGGCTATGGAAGAGGCCGACCCTCAGCGTCAGGTAAATGCGGCAGCAATGGAGGCAGAACTTGCTAAGGAACAATATGATCTGGCAGTTCAGCAGGAAAGAGATGCAGGAACAATTACAGGCGAATACAAGGCACCTAGAGAGGCATCAAAGAACGCAAAGAAGTCTGATTTTATAAGAAATGAAGTAATTCCAAGCCTAGAAGAACAAACCCAAAGAGCAACAACTAAACCCAGATCATATATTGTTAATGAGAAGATTTTCTTTTATAGGGATTCAACCAAGTCAAAGCGTGAAGAAGAACTTGCTAATGCAGCAAGAAAAAAGGCAGAGGCTGAACTGCAAAAGCAATTAGCAGAAGCCCGTTTGACAGAAGGTAAGAACCAAAAGCAAATCGCAGATGATAAGAAATGGGCAGATAGGCAGGAATTCAAGGCAGAAAATGAGAAACGCAAGTATGGCTTTACTTATGATGAAGCATTGGTGCGTCTTAAATTGTATGCTGCAGAACAGGCAAAATTTGCTACTGCTACAGGATTCGCACCCAAAGTAAATATTCATCCACCGCATACCACAGTGGCTGAAAGAGAAGCCCAGAAGAAAGGAGGTATTAAATTGGTGGATAGCCCACCTCCTGAATTTATGATGGCTGACGTGGAAGATCGTGGTCAGGGTGACTTTGGTAATGCCCCATACTTACCACCAATCATAACACCTACATTCTGGCATTTTGTAAAAGAGAAATTTGCTCCAATACCTGAACTTAAAGACCCTGAGAACTGGTTTTTGGAATATAACAAATTTTGGGATGCATATGATAAACAGAAGATAGATTATCAGAAACTCATTGACGCAAATAAGATTGCTATGGAAGCCAGAAAGAAGATGACTGCCCAAGAGAAAGATAAGGCATATCAGGAGTGGCTAACATCTGACGCACAGGCTGAATCACCCTTAAATATAGCAGTAAATGTTAAAAACCAGGGCAAACAAGCATTTTTAGAATTCATTAGAAATGAGGGATTTAATGAGCAATCATGGAATTCCCAGATGAAAATTCTGGACCGTGAAGATTTAATGATTGATGTACCACCCCCAACACCAAGGGATAAACCAATAAAACCAACAATACCTATGTCAAATAATATTTTTAAAGTTCCTGATGGTGATCCACAGAATATATCTGAGGACAGTGAGCGTTATGGTGGTGGTGTTGATACTCCACTGGTTCAGCCCAGTCTCTGCGATGCCATGACATATTTTAGATATAAACTAGTAAATGCCAATCCATACAATCAGCCAGATGAAAACGAAATAAGAGCAGCTTATGAAATGGCATGGGAAAATCAACCACAACAAACATTAGCTGCGATTAATGCTTACATGTTAAATCCACCAGGTAGCAATATAACTGGTAAGGGCAAAAATAGGAGAACAATCCGTTCATTCTTTGGACTGCGTGGCGGTTCAGATGATTGGGCAACTCCTGATACTACGGATTATGAGGCTGTAAATGCTGTAAAGTCATCAAAACATGCTGATATTAAGAATGTATTGGACGCAGAGGCACGTGAAGAAATAGCATCCGAATTATTTTCATCTGATATTCCTGCAGCACTACAAGAATATTTAGCTGCATCAATAGAAGATAAACGTGAGAAGCGTGGGGCTATACAGGCTTTTAGGGAATGGGGTAAGGAAGAATATGGTGTGCCTACAGAATCTGATGCTTGGTATCAATCGTGGAAGAGTGTAGAAGATGATATTGAGCAACAAGCCCCAGAATTGAATGATCAGGGATTAGATGAACAAATTCCAAAAGACGCATATGAGAACACAGATGAAGGAAAACTGGATGTGGAAAGCCATGCTAAGGCATCAGGAGAACAACGAACAGCAGAGGAGGCAGAAGCCAGGCAGAAGAAGGAATTGGATGAATTTGAGAAGAAGACTGCAGCAGATGAAAAGAAATTCGCAGATGCTAAGAAGATATTTGATGAAGAATATAAGGTTGCAGTGGCAACAGAAAATGAAGATTTTGCTAAGGCTGCAATTGATAAATTCAACGCTAACTTTCCTGAAGGTGACCGCAGACGCTTAAGTGGGTCAGGTAATGATATACGCCCACCTCCAACATTGATTCTGCGTAATCTTTGGTTAGGTAATATGAATGACGCACAGAATAAAACATGGCTCAAACGCCATAAAATTCATAAAGTATTTAACTGTACGCATGATTTACCAGAAAGCCCTGGAGTACCTACTATAAGATTTGCTATTCATGATTCTAGGGAAGATGGTGATAAGATGTTGAAAAATGGATTAAAATGGGCTGAGAAAATAATGGAAGCCATGGAAGAGGGTCCAGTATTAGTTCATTGTAGAGAAGGCAGACAGCGGTCGGCAACTCTTGCTTTAGTACTGCTTGGTCTCAAACATCCAGCCCAACTCCATATATTAATGAAAAAACTACAAACCAAGCGACCCATCGCTTTGACCCCAATGCCTACCTTTACCAAGGCACTGAAGAAGTGGTTTTATGGAAGTGGTGAACCTCCCCCTCCAAAGGTAAGAGATACACAGAGTAGGGTGAACCGGCCAGTGATAGTTGATGGGCAAATAGTACACGACTAATGGGTTAAATGAGAACTTATTGGACTTTTTCTTAAACCACAGGATCATCATCTATGCTAGACTCTTCCATAGGTGAATTATTATTTGTGGTGTCATCATTTGTGATATCATCATCACTATCATCATCACTATCATCATCACTAATTACATATTCTTCAGCAACATAACCATCTAATTCACCATTTACATATTGTTGTTGAATATATTTAGCAATTGTAAAATCCTCATGTGGCATATTAAATTGAACTCCAAAATAAATTGTTTTTAAATCAGAATTTATTGAGCGTACAGTTTTTAAAACCTTAAAATTTAAGGCTCTTAATACTATCCTAATTTGTACTAATAATATATTAGTATTATCAAGAGATTTTTTATTATCCTTTTCATAAAAGAATTCTGTATATGCTTTGTCACCATATAAAATTTTAAACACCGAATTAGCAATTTCAAATAAATCTACCCATTTCATCTTTTCATCATAATCCATAGCATCAATTCTTGCTTGTTGCTCTGGTGTAACTGACATTTCGTCTTTTTTTGAATCAATAATAAAATAGGGATTTTAAGCAGATTCAATTTTATGGACTTTGTGTCAAAAAAGATAAAATTATTTCCATGTAAAGATAAATGAGTATCCGGCTTTTACATGGAGACTGTTTGACGCTTATGAAAGACATATCCGCTAATAGTGTGGATTTAATTATATGTGATTTGCCTTATGGATGTTTATCTGTAAATACTTATAAAGATGTTATAGATAAAAGTGGAAGTGATTTAGGCAAGACATATGGTAAAAATTGCGCATGGGACATCAAAATAGATTTGAAAGCCTTTTGGATTGAAGCCAAACGGATATTACGCAATGAACATTCCCCGGTAATTCATTTTTGTACAACAAAGTTTGGTTTTGAATTATATAATTCAAATCCTGATTGGTTCAGATATGATTTAGTATGGGCTAAGCACAGAGGTGTATCATTTTTAACTGCAAATAAAATGCCAATGAGAAGTCATGAGATGATTTATATTTTTAGTGATAAGGGTGCGTTTTATAATAGGCTTGATGAAGATGCTCCCGGTAAGAAAGCCTGTAAAAAACTTAGTGAAGTGAAAAATTTGCCAGAATCAACATCTAATGCGTTTAAAGCATATTCAGGTATATTAAAATCTGATATGCCAGAAAATAAAAAATGCTCTATTTCTGTTATTGATGGTTCAACAATGGTAGTAGGTTGTAAAAAAGGCAAACACCCCACAGAAAAGCCTATGGCCTTATATCGTTGGCTCATAGAGCGCTATTGTCCCCCAAATGGCACAATACTAGACCCAACATTTGGCTCTGGTAACAGTTGCTTTGTTGCGCAAGAAATGGGACGACACGCAATTGGTATGGAAAAAGATAAAGACTTTTATGATAAGGCTATGAAGAAAATAGCCCAACCAGCCAATACTATTATTGAGGATTGGAAATTTTCTTAAATTGCCATCTAGAAAATCTTTACCGACTAATAATCTTTACCTGTATGTAATTTTTACTTACAGGTATGGAAAAATGTCGGCGTTATCGGCATTTACAAGTAAAATAACCGGTTATTTTACTCGGAAAAAATAATGGCTTGTCGGTATTTACATGGAAATGTATTAATTTACCACTTTGTAAGGTTCTCATCTAAGTCGGTAAAGAATGATTTTACCTTATCTTTGTAGTCGTTAATCTTAATCTTGAGTAATTGGAGTCGTACCTGTTTGGTATCTTCTTTTGGCTCACGATCTGCCTGAAATTTGTATGACATTAGGTCTCCAAAGTCCAAACGCATTTGTTCATGTGTCTTGTAGAACTCAAGTGCGAATTCATCAACAGGGTGTGGCTTTCCAATTAGGGGTTTAATATGGTCTATCCCATTAAGATAAACTGGGGGATTAGTATCAGTAGGGCTAATATCAGTGTGATTACCGGAAAGGTCAACAAAAGTTACGGTAGGCATTTCTATATTACCTGGCGGGAAAATAAACAAAGCGTCCGGACGCATAAAAAACTTTCTTACGCCCGGGTATAGATGAAAGCGATCACGCCATTTATGCTGACTCTAACTGAGTCCTTGAAAAATGATAAGGAACTGGCTGAGACTACAGTATATTTGTATTTACGTATTCTTTACATGCTCAATGGAGATAAGTCTTTTAAGAATCTGGCATTCTTAAAGAATTTTGATATAGTTCAAAATAAAATTAATGAACTGGCTGAATCAACTGCTAAGACATATTATGCAGCCATTACTTCTGTGCTTAGTCTTTTCAAGGATAAGGCTGCATATAAAAAGACTCATGCCCACTGGCATGATAAAATGATGGCTGCAGCAAAGGCAGATCGTGAAAAGGATACAACAGAGAAATCTGAAAAGGAAGAGAAGAACTGGATTGAATGGTCTGATGTATTAAAGACCAAGGAAGTCCTCCAGAAGAAGGTATCTGAATTTATAAATAACAAACTCATTACAGCCCAACAATATGATTTAATTCTTCAATTGGTTGTTTTGAGTCTATACTCAGATATACCTCCCAGGCGTAACCAGGACTATCAGCAGATGTATGTAGTCAAGAAATGGAATGAAAAAGAGCCTACCGATCGTAACTACTTAGATTATGATGGAAAGCAGTTTATCTTTAATGTTTATAAGACGGCAAAATCGCATGGTCAGCAGAAGGTCAATATACCCGACGACCTATTCAAGGTCATCATGATTTATCTCAAGCATCATCCAATTCATAAAGGTGCTAAGAAGTTTGCTCCATCTTTTGTCTTTCTTGTATCAGCCGATGGCTCAGCCCTTACAGCTGTCAATGCTATTACCCGTGTTCTCAATCGTGTCTTTAATAAAAAGGTCGCTGCATCTATGCTCCGCCACATCTACTTATCTAATAAGTATGATGTCAAGGAGATGAAAAAGGATGCTGACGCTATGGGACATACGATGTCAGAACAGCGATCATATCTGAAGGGTGGAATTGAAATTCAAATGAGTGAAATAATCCCAAATGAAATTATTGAGATAGAATAGAATGACTACAATAGTATATTCAGAACCGCATCAAGTACGTAGTAATTGTGGGCCAGATCCTTATGTAGCAAAACACTCTGGGCGTGGCTTACCTAGATATATGACAGGTGTAATGGATGACCTTGCTTATAATGGAGGAAGTACTCCACCAAATCCAGCCCGATTCGTAATTAGAAGTTCTACAGTAGCATCAACAACATCAATTATTATTAATTGGACTCTACCATTGTTTGGTGGTACAACACGCACGGGATTCAAATTATTTATAACACAGACTAATGTCGCACCAGTGCCAAGTGGTACTGGCATTACTGTAGGTCCTACTGTTGCTACTAATACATTTACAGGTTTAACAAATGGTCAAACCTATTATGTATGGGTCTATGCTCAAGCCTCATCTATATATTCATCTGTTGCCACTTCAGGAGCATTATTATTAGATGCAGTTCCTAATATTCCAACAAGTTTTGGATTAGGTACAGTCACAGATACAAGTATTGAAATAACATGGCAAAATCCCGGTATTGGTGGTGGAGACACATTATACTTCCTAACAACATATTCATTAACAAACTCAGCCCCTGATCCATTTACTGCACCCAATGTTCAACAAATAGCACTAGGAGTAGGAACGGCTACTTTTACAGGTCTTACAGCATCTACAGTATATTACCTTTGGGTATGGGCTATAAATTTATCAGGTAAATCCAATCCATTATATTCAAGCACATCTACTAATGCGCCACCAGTTCCTGTAGATGCTCCAACAGGATTATTAGTAAATAATGAAACCTCTAGTAGTGCTACAGTGAATTGGACATGGGGAACACCAAATCCTGGTACTGTAATGTTAGTTTATATACAATTATCAGATTTGCCTGTACCAATTCCTGGAACTACACCAACAGCAGACACAGTAGGATATAGTTTCACTCAGACTACTATATCACCATTATTATCAGGTACAAGATATTATACATATATAGTACCATATGATGGTGTAACTCTAGTCTATGGTAGTATTGTCGGATCAGTGTCATTTGTAACACTTATTTAAGTCACATTAGAATTCCCACTTAAATCTTTAGACTTTTCAAAATCTTCAAAAGGATTCATATCCTTAGAGCCACATACATAATACCAAAGCCTACCAATTCGGTTCTGTACCCGCCATTGATAGTCCTTATAAACCATAGCATAATGCTGTTTCATCTCAGGTGATGCCTCTTTTGCTATTTGCTCCATTTCCTTAGATTTTTCTACCCACTGGATTAATTCGGCACAAAGTTCAGTAATTTTCTCTGGGTCTAGGCTATTCATTCTACTCTTGTAAAAATATTAAAGTTATGAATAAAACGAACATTTTTACAATCTTTTTAATTCAATTTCACATGAAATTGAATTAAAAACCGGGGATATAAACTCTTATTATTTTACTATCTTAAGTGTAGCCACCCATGCCTTGATTTGTTCTAGCCAATTAGGATTGATGTGGGTCTTCATTTAATAATAGTTGGACATTTTCTTGTGGTGTTTGCCGTGGTGTTTGCCGTGACTAGACCTGTGTCCCATGTGTTCTGCAGCCTCACTGATCTGACCAGAGCCAATGCGACGCTCCATGTGTGCATCAGAAGATCCAGGACCCATAGGGGCAGAAAGAATATCCTGCTCTGTAAGAATTCCTTTTATAATTCTTGAACTGCCTTTTATAGTTTCTAGGTACCCTGAGTTGATAGCAATCACGTAGATCTGGCAGTTGGTCTGTGATACACCAGTCTGGTTCTGGACATATAATGTGAATTGTAATGAAAAATTGCCAACGCTTTGGCATACCGCTACTTTCGTAGTATTTGCACCGCTCTAAGCGGTCGGGCTAGACTATACCTTCTGAAATCATCTAGAATTGCTAGTTCTATCATTCACTTACCTGGTAGTCGTTGAGACACAAACCATACTCTTGCATAACGAGTTTAGGTTAGGTCTGCGGATTATCCAATATTAACCGTTTTTACCATTGGGATGCATCATTACTGCAGTTCCCTCATCCTTCTTTCAAAGGTGAGGTGGTAGGTTAATCTTAAGGAACTTCCCGCATATCGGTAATAAGCATTGCCTTTATATGTATGCGCACTAACATACAGCAATACAACCCCCGAAGTTAAGGGATGGTGCTTGTCCGGCCTGTAAAACTATGTCACGACCAGGTTTGAGTAAAAGAGGACCGCCAGAAAGGGGTAGAATGTTTGTGCCACCGGACACACCTGCAGAACCATCCTGAGCATATCCACGCCACTGGTCAAAGTCCATCTCCAGACCATTGCGAACACACATGCGGTAGAGTTGCTCCTGGCTGTGGGAGGAAAGCAGACCAGCGTAGTTATCAAAGTTCACAGAAATACCAGTGATAGGAAGTACCCAATCACCCTGGGTAGGATCAGGGGTAGAGCCTGAAACAGTAGTAGTATAGGAGTTAGGCTTGACATATATGGCAAGTAGGTCAGGTATGGCATTAAGAGTTATTGTTTGACTTTGCACAGATTGTCCCACGGGAGCAGCTGCCACATTTGCACCAAAAACAGTAGCATTAACCGTACCAACATTCTGCTGGGAAATGAAACGTGGATAGTCCATGTATGGAACTATATTTTTTGCAGGCAAAGGCACATCAAGACTGGGGGTCAAATATTGCACATTTACTACAGGGTTTGCAAAGCAAGAACCAGAATTTACATTCTGGAACTGACAGTTGCTTACCACGCCCCAAGAAGTGCCACCAGCACCAGCAAGGAAGCCAGAACCGGCCTGGGCTACACGAAGAAGACGACCAGCACCTGCGGGGTTCTGGAAGTTCATGAGTAACTGGATGTTCTGGATACCAAATAGGCCAGTGCTGACCTCATTATCATCAGCAAAGATGAAAGGAGAGATCAGCAGACGCTCAGTAGACTTGAAGCGGAAGTACAGACGATATACCGTTGTTACTACATCATTGCCAGTGGTACAGGGCTGACCATTGATTAACTGGTATGATCCTGCAGCACCAGTCACACCAGCAACCGCCACAGTTGTATTAGCACTGTATGCTCCAGCTGCATCAGTCCACTGGAAATCACCCCAAGAGCCGTTAGGCTTCTCATCAACTGCCATCTCATTACCAAAGGCAGAAAGGGGAGAGTTATTAGCCTTTGCACCAAGAATATTTGATGCCGTATTAGGGGGATTAGGGTACTTGTAGTGCTTGTCCAACATACTAGGACAGGTACGTGTCTTGCGATGACGCTTGTAATCAGTTAGACGCAGAAGGGTATTCTTGACATCATTAGTATTTATGACAGTGGTAGTATCATTGATAGTGGCAGACATGGTTGCGCACAATTCGTGAAGAGGAAAAGGGGCAAGGGCTACATCACGGCCATACACCAGAATAGGAGTATTAGTGGTGGTAGTAGCACCAGTCACAGTAACATCAACTGAGGCATATACAGTAGATTGCCAATCCACCGCACGATCAATAAAAACTGACTCACTCGGAACTATAATGTTAAAAGTCATTTGCGACTGAGAAGCCGTAATAGATCGGTAGGGAACATTCGTGAGAGAGAGTGGGCCTTTCTCAACAGCGAATTTAGGTTTGGACTGAAGAATGCGGGAATCTACAACGCTTACCTTCGTGATCTCAGAAGCCATCCTTATTTATACTATAAACAAGGATAATATTTTTGAGAAACTCACACACTAACTTTTGCGTTTGAAAAACATGCGTACAGAAAGACTAGCACAGTTGTAAATACGGAGCGGAACTAATTGATTTGTTAAACGATTACGCCAACTGACTACAAAATCTATGGATTTTACTTCTTGGTGTGATTGGGTCATAGATACCGGGATGAACTCGGCAGATGGTGTATATGAGAGCAGACCACGGTATCCATCAGCAGATTTCTGATCATCGGCAAAATCAATTAATACAGTCTGGAAAGCAGATGTGCCAGATGAGTTAATATTACCTTCTCCAAGTGCCACCGGGGCAGATGTAAATTCATTACGGATCGGGAGTAATTGCGTAGTAAGAATAATTCCTCCTACAGGAGACCATAACGAATCAACGCTTATGAAATCCTGCGTACTTACATAATTGAGTTGTGCTGTAGAGTAAGGAAGACCAGTGGCAGGATTAATTGAGGTCTGAATATTAGTCCCTGTCTTGTTACGAACAATCATAAAGTTTTCTGGATAAAAAAGTTGTTGTGCTGTAGTTGCCCCAGCAAATCCAGAAACCCAAGGCTTACCACTTCCAAAATAAATTGTGTCATAGTTTGTCATTAGCCCCTCAAAGTTCAAATTGTAGCCCACCATTAAAAACTCAGGATTGGCACCAGATGTAGGTAGAACATTTGTACCACTTGGACCAAGGTATGGATATGTGGGCGGACCCTCAGTTAAACCCCACGCAGTATTTGTTGTATCAGTATAAAAGGAAAACAACTTTGTTACTTCATCAAACTCCACTGTAGGGCATCTGTTTTTCATTGTATAAGTAGTCAGAGCCGGTACCTTCTGAATATTTGCTATTAGATTAGTATATGCCTGTTGTAAGGCACGATTGACTAATACTACCCAATGATTGTATGAATATAAGTAATAATAACTACTATCTACTTGTCCTGGATTTGCGCTTTTTGGGGGTACTACAGTATTGTCCCAGTTCTCTGCGACCCATTGAATAAACACATTTCCTGATGTGACCCAAGCAAGACTGTTTGTCCCTGTTTGTGCAGCATCATATACTGCAGCATTTAGTTGGACGCTGTAAATTGTCATATTGGGATCACTGAGTTGTGCGATTACACCAGTAGGGAAGGTGTAGGGTGATGGTCCTATAACATTAGCAACGGGCATCGTAATAGTAATTGTGGTTGCTGTGGTAGCAGTGACCGTCCAAGTACCATTTAGATTATCACGATTTGTTCCAGTATTTAATCCTGAAACAGTCATTGTTGATGCCTGATAGATATTACCAATCATGGGATTTATTACTGTAAGAACAACTGTGCGAAGACCACCACCAGCAGTCCACGTCATACTGACCATAGTATATGAAGTTAGTGGTTGAATTTGAGGAATTAGAATTGGTAAGGTTTTACCAGCACCATTGAGTTGAACTTTAATAATATTCACCTCATAGTCATTTGCATCTCGGATGATAGGAACATCACGGGTTTCAACAAACCGGGCAATAGGATCTTCACCCTGTCCATTGGTGGATGTGTTGTTGTTGATAATCGTCGCCGTATAATAAATATTGTCAGGATCAGATCGTGAATTCGGTAATAGAGCCACACGTGACATTTCTACTTATATATATATATTATTATTAATGTTTTAATACTCGGTAAGTCCATGCGGAAACAAAATCATCCGGGTTCATACCTGAATCATCAATCATTTTTTTATATTGTGGTAATGTTAGATCTTTGTGGTAAAGACGGCAAACACTATGCCTACCACATGTAGCAATACTAGATTTATCTTTTTGAAAATGGTACGGATTAACAAGGATTTTATATCTGCTTCTTTGTAATAGGTGTGTCAATGTTGGCTGGTATTGCTCCAATTGTATCAATTTGTCTTTTGAAAGCCACTCCCGTTCTTCATCGGGTCTATATTTCCCATACGGGTCAAAATACTCAATCGTCTTATTCGTTTTTATCATACATACCCAATGGCCAGTATGTTCATTCTCTGTCAAATATAATATTAAAGAACGCCCATATTGATCAAAAGCCTCCTCCACGGTTGACATCTTATTCAACTCAGGATAACTTAATATCTTTAGTTCTGGGAGTATTTTAGTAATGTCTGAATCAGATAGAGGATATTCACGAATTTCATCATCTTCCTCTTTGTCTTTCATAGGATCAGCAGATCCACCAACTAATCCAAAATGTTTCTTGTAATTATTGATACCCTGATCTAGGCTTGGAGCCGACCAGAGTATCCATCGGCTCAATGCTCCTGGGGATAAAGGGTCATCCCAGTTCTCACGGGCTTCGTGTCTACGAAGGTATTTCTCCATACGCTTCGGGTCATGGTGCTGTGTCATGTCTGAATACCCCACTGCACCAAATTGTACAGTCTTGTATTTATTGCCATGTAACTTGAAAAGTGCATTATACTTATGAACGCCATCCTTTGCGGGAGTAACTTTTAGTAAATACGGCATCTATTAATAGAGATGAAAAACAACAAGCAAAAGTTCCACGAAGCAAATGGTCTTCCTGAAAATGCTAATCTGGATATACATCAAATTGCCACTATTTCGGGGTACCCAGAGGATGCCCTGAAACAGGTTTATAGAAGAGCAACAACAATAAAGCCAGGAGCAAAAGACGATCCATTCAATCAAAAGAAAACCAAGAAAAAAATAAAAGCCGTAGAAGGTTTTATAATAGACACTACAGGAAAAGGTAAAGGATACTCAAGAATTTATGCTTTTGTTATGGGTAAATATGGCAAAGATTTAGATATTGCTACTACGTTTGGTCTGGTACCCGAATCGGAGCCAGTTTCTCAGCCGAAACCTGCGCAGAAGAAGGTGGTGTTGTCTTCTCAATGTCTAGACTGGTTTCCAGTTTCAGGCCACAGCACTGAGAGCGAATACGATAGTGATTCATTGTCATTATGATACCTTGTATTGTCTGAACTCCTACTGCTATAAGACCTGCGTAACCACCGAATGTTGCTATATCCATTTATATATATGTATTTATTATTAATTAGCCAGATTTATGAGCAACACATAATGGATTTATTCTTGTTCCATTTTTGGCTCTAACACAAGTTAGGCATATTGTTATTCCACAATTTTGAAATCCGCAATTCCATGTATAACATCCTGTAATATCATTGTTTTTACATATAATGATTTCACATGATTGGCACTTAGTATAGAATTCTGGAGGTGATTCAGCATCCATACAGCCAGAGCGTTGGCATGTAGTGTGTATTGGTTGTGGTGGTTGGACTGATAACAAAGGCTCATCCACTATTTCAGGTTGCTCTATAATAGTAGTACGTAAGTATTTAGGCAACTCATAATATGGGTTATACTGATTGTAATCCATTAATAGGGCATTAATTTTATCATTGTCCTCATCATTCAAGGTACATAGTTGGACGGCTGGATTTCGTAGTTTCAAACTGGTTAAGTTTTCTTGAAGTGTGTTTATAATTATATGGGCAGAAGTTTCAATGAGTTTTAGTTTGGATTCAAGTTGATTTTTGCCTTCGGTTTTTAAACGCTCTTTTAGTTTGTTGTTTTCAGCCTGTAACTTTAGATTTTCAGCCTGTAATTGTAATAGTAAGGTTTCATTATCAGTCAGTTCTTTTTTAACATCGGTTACCTGTAAAGATTCATAAGTCAAACTATTTTTAACAGTTATTGATAAGTTTTTTGGTTCGTCAATTTCAAGTAGTAGCCATAATGCTTTTGTTTGGTTTTCAAAACTACATTCTGGCTTACTTGTAGCATGATTAACGGCCCGTTGATGTTGAGTCCATAGTTCATGACAGCATAGACACATGTAAAATGACTCTAATTTTAGAGGAAATGATGGTGTGCCACCATTTTTATATGGCGCTAATTTTTGTTTTATTATTTCCCTATGATGCTTGAAGTAGTGATTTCCTAATCTAGTTCTAAATATACTTTTATCGCAATGATTACAGTTATGTGTTGGTGTTTTCATCTTCTATATATTATTTGTTAGGTTTTTTTTTAAGTATTGTTAGGTTTCAATTTGTTAGGATTTTCCGGGGATAATTTGTTAGGTTTTAGCATTTTGTCGGTGTTTTGTCGGTGTTTTGTCGGTGTTTTGTCGGTGTTTTGTCGGGGTTTTGTTAGGTTTTTTGATAAATTGTTAAGAAATACTTATTTGTTAGATAATTGTAAAGTTATTTTAATATTTTTTAGAAAGTCAAAGGGTCTCTAGAATATATTTTTTAATCTTGACACTTTCCTGATTTTGATCAATTTAACCTAACAATTATATAACGATTATTATTATGTAGTTCGTTTTATATATTAGTTATTAGTTTATGATATATAGTATATAATAAAATATATTTGTTAGGTATTTAATATTTGTTCAGTAAAATGTTGAGTTTTTTGATAAAATGTTAGGTTTTTTGATAAAATGTTGCCAAAAATTGAGTTCTACTTTTCCTTTCATATAGAATCAAAAAGTCAAAAAATAAAATGACTACGCCTATTAACTATGACAACGCTAAAGAGATTGATACACAGATGAGTTTTCCTGAGTTCTTTGAAATCATCCGGAACCATAGAGCATATATATTACATGCCGAGTTTGAATATTCGCTTACAAGTTTCTATACTAATATACAAAGAGAACGACGATCACCAGAAATGATTTTAAGAGAGTATTTTAAAGAGAAGAGAAAGTTGATGAAACTACTACAACCCTATAAGCATTTATGTAAGCAACCAGGTTTAGTTATAGACAAAGTATTAAGAGGAAATAATTTAATATAATGTTAAGTATTCAGTTTTTTATTAAGTATTCAGTATTTGTAAAGTTATTTTAATATTTTTTAGAAAGTCAAAGGGTCTCTAGAATATATTTTTTAATCTTGACACTTTCCCAATTTTGATCAATTTAACCTAACAATTATTTAACGATTATTATTATGTAGTTTGTTTTATATGTTATTTACTAATTTATGATATATAGTATATAATAAAATATATTTGTTAGGTATATAGCATTTGTTTAGTATGCCAATTATTAAATTCGCATAATTCAAAAGGAAAAAACCTATCATCTTGTTAGATGTTAAAACACTACCCAGAGCAATACATAGAGCCAGTAGTTGAAATTATTAAAACTCTATCATTATCTGGCAAACCAGTAGTTATAGGATCTTCAGCAGATAGAACAATTCTCTATTCGGTGGATTTGGATTTAAATGATAATCCTACATGGTCGCCTGAATTACCCAAAAAATTCAAGAAGGTAGTAGAAAAATTAGAAGATATGAAAGATGTCCGTGTAACTGATTTGAAGGCAGGTATTGTTTTAGAATGGAATTTGCTGGAAATGGCTCATCTGACTAAAGGAGTAGTTTTGAATTATAATTATGAAAAAGTATTAGTTCAATTGGAATCTCTACATGACCGTAAAATCATTACTGATGAAGAATATAAAGAAGCCAAACCTCTAATTAAACCACACCCGACTCCATTAGAATTCTTAATTGCCAAGAAAACCGTACGATATGGTGTTGTTCGTTGGACCCCAAAAGATGTTGAGGTAGGGTTTGTGAAACTTAGAAATGGCACAACTCTTTCATTTACTGATGCTTTACAGCAACCTACAATTGTCAAGTTAGATATTGTTATTTGGATTGAGAACCGATTTGTTGAATGCGAAATTCTTTATAATATTCTGAAAAATGGAATTCCAATTAATACTGCCACCCTAGAAGAAGTTAGGCAGGGTATTAAAGAGAGCATATTAGTTTTTTCACATGAGCAGAATTGGATGAAAGTGGCAAAACGTATATATAGCCTAGCAAAACTTGATAAGGCAATAACGATACAAAATAGACTACGCAATTACATTTTCAATACAGATTTAGGTAGGTTATACTCTGTGTTAAGTGATGCAAAGAGCCTAGATGACTTACGTGAAGAAGGCGTGACACAAAAAGAGAAAGCCAGGATATATCAAGAGACTGATGGATTTCGTCAGCGACTAGCATTAATAACTCTTCCACCATTATTAAAACCAGTTGATCCATTTTCTAAGAACTTTATTTCTAAATTAGCAACTATACTACAACCACGGGTAAAAAGTTCCCTTATTAGTCTTAATTTAATACCACTTCCTAAAAAATGGTTACCTTAAAATTTACATTTTTTACTGAATAAAATATTTTTATAAAATTCATTTTATTCTGTTCTTGTCGGCAAAAAATCCGTGTGTTTTACGGCTAATTGAAAAATCTTTGTTGTAAAGTAGAAAATGTCTGATTGCTCCATTTCATTTGAACCCTCTTCCAAAGAGTCTGTGGCAATAGCAGCTGTGGTAGGTGGTGAATATGATGGTAAGAAGGTCTATTTAAATGACTCTAAAAAAGGCAAAAATCCAAAATCATCCCTAGACTTTGGTGATAGCCTGAAGCATATGCGAAGTCGTGATAGGCATGATGTAATGCGAATTCTGAATGAGGCAAACCATAAAGGCACACCTCCTGAGCATTTACAAGTACCAGAAGACATTAGGGCATTATATACTAGGCTAACAAAAAACAGTGAAGAAGAAGCATCCACAAAGATTGATTTACCTCCCGACTCTATGTTTCAATTGGTCCCGTCATCAAAACCAACAGTAAGAGAGGTTTGGTATATAGCAGGACCTTCTGGATCAGGCAAATCCTATATAGCAAAAGGACTAGTAGAACGCTATAGAAAACAATTTCCAGATCGTGAAGTATTCCTTGTAAGCAAATTACAAGAAGATGAAACACTTGATAATACAAAAGGTGGTCCTTTAATTCGTCTAAATTTAGAGAAGTTAGTAGCCCAGCCCATAGAGAATCTTGATGACCTGGGCGATTGTATGATTGTATTTGATGATTATGATACTTTTACACAGCCCTATGCAAAGGTTGTTAATAAATTGATTGATGATATTGCTACTATGGGTCGTCACAGTAATACTACTATGTTATGTCTTTCGCACTATTTGAGCAATTATGCCAAAACACGTTTACTGCTATGTGAGGCCACGCATTTTGTATTATATCCAGCTGCTACTGGCAATCATGCACTATCATATTTATTACAGACCTATTTAGGATTTGATAAAGAAGAAACAGCAGAATTGCGCCGGATTCGTAGTAGATGGATATGTATTCATAAAAATTTCCCCCAATGGGTTGTATCAGAACACATGGCAAAACTTCTACATACAGAAATACAATAAGTAAGAAAAATGTTAAAACAAACCCCTTTCTTCTGTGGTTCTATATATAGGCCCACCAAACTTTGATTTTAATTTAGCACCAAATGATTCTTTTAATTCGGCAGCTTCTCTAGCACGTTGTCTTAATAATTTATCTTCTAGTGCTTTGCGTTGCTTCATAAAAACCTTTACTGCGCCTATATGGCCATATTGTTCTCTTTTTTCTGCGGATGTAAGTGGGTCAGTTTTACTATTTATAAATTTCATTGCTTCTACAATCATCCGATTTAGAAAAGCATCATTAACTGGTCCATATCTATCAAAATTGGAAAGGGCTTGAAATTCAGGTTCCAATTTTATATCATCTTCTGAAAGCATATCCTCTTCTTTTGGGCCAAAATCCTCTTCATTATTACCACCACGTTTGCGACGGGGCTTTCCAACGCCGGTTACTGAAGTAACTGCCATTACTGGTATTGACATACAACTAAAAACAGAACTTAGACATGACAAAATTTTGCTTTTTTTCTTTTCATGTTGAGGTTCTTGCGCATCAGCCCAGTCACGATTGGCCCTATAAGCAACAGCAAATGGATTTCCACTACTAGCATTATCATTTGCTATTTGACTACGTTCTTGTTGGCTGAGTGGTCCTCTTGAGGGTGGTGGTTGCCATGCAGCCAATGCTAATGGATTCATATGTTTTGATTCAATTGGTGGCCTTACAAGTTTTACTCCACCATATTTCCTGCGTCGTCCCAGTCCCTCTTTACCAATACTTTTTGCATATCTTTTTTCAGCAGCTTCAGGGTGTTGAGTGTAATAAATGTATGTTTTCATTGCCCTATCTGTAACAGCTGCTAATACTGTTACCTCATTATCAGTGGTTAATCCTAATTCTTGTTTTAAATCAGTAAATTCAGGAGTTGCCTGAAAAAGATTGCGATGTTTTAATACTTTTTTACGAAAAACCTGCGCTTCTTTTGCTTCACGATCTAAAGTTTCCAGCGCACGTCCTCTTTTTCTTAGAGTCAAACCTTCATATTTTTGTGCCAATGATTCAGGTACATTATGTATTTTTTCTAAAACTTCAATGGCAAGTTTAAGTATAGAATGAGGGGGTTGATTATTAACTTTTGCCGTTTCCATTGCTTTAAAAGTAAATAGTAAAGAAGACATTTTTTCATCAAATTCTAGTGCTATCTTTTTTAATTCTGCTAACTCTGAGTCATCAGAATTTAATTCCTTTATTTCTTTTGCTATTGTTATGTATTCTTCTTCAGGAATGGGGGAAAAAGCCTTCTTCTGTGGTTCTGGTTTAGGTATTTTACGCATAGCACGAAAGAATCTATTTTCAAGTTCATATGTTAATTTTTTAGAGTCTGGTTCTATTTCAAGTAAGGCTTTATATTTTTCTGGTCCTGAATAAGTATGTCCATATTTAGCAACAAACCTTTTGGCAACTTCATTAATTCTAGTTTCTAATTGTGTCTCCTCATCTGGTTCATCTGGCTTAATTGGCATTTTTCTTTTCAGTTTATCAATGGCATCCCTTAGAGATTTTTCAAGTTCATAAGTTAAATATGTACCAGGTTCAATTATTTCAGTCAATGTATTGAATATTTCTTTTGCTGGTACATTGCCCATTGGATAAATCTCCACTAATCTTTTAGCAGCTATATCAATTTTAGTATCCATCTTTAATTTCTTAAGAGACTCAAGTGCGGTTTCATTTTTTTGGTCTTCTTCATCATCATCACCGGCCCCTTTTCTTAATTTCTTTGCCTGTTTTGCCTTTCCTAAGCCTTTGCCACTTTCAGCAAAAGTTATTCCATGAAACTGTGATGGTACAACAGGTGGTAGCGTAGAAATGTTCATTGGATTAACTACAACATTAGCCGGTTTAGGATTCTTTGGAGGCCTAGCAGGTTGCCATGTAATTAATGCGGATGGCTTTTTACGACATGGCTTTGCGTGAGATGATTGACAATGTCCCATACCAACATTCATGTCATCATCATTTAATTCCTCTTTATTCATCATACGAATTAATATTTCTGCGTCTCTGGCAAATGCTCTTCCACGAATGGCGGATAAAGTACCATTTGTGTGGAATTTAAATGTAGAAAATAATTTATTTAACTTATTTGCTGTTGCTGCAGAAGGTTTCCAGAAAAGATTATATATGACATTAGGCCCATCCTGGTGTATTAATAAATCCTCTAGTGTATGACCCATATTATAATGCCATCGCATAACTTGCTCTAGGCTTTTCCCTACTGGAGCCATGGGATGTTCATTTAATTCTCCTTTTCCAGTAACTTTACGAAGTTCTTTTGCTTGTTTACGCCCTTCTTTACCAACTTCCGACAAAAGACCGATAAGATGTTTATGCTCTCCGACAAATTCTTTCTCGGTTAAGCAGACCTTCTTAGGTTTCCCTGAACCACAGAGACCTTTACATATTTGGCAACCACCTTTACAAGTAGCAAGACAGGCAGAGCATTCCATTTTAGGGTATGTTAAGATTTTTTTGTCAAAATAAAAAACTTGCAATGAATTATAATATGTCTGGTGACGCTACAACATACCTGCGTGGCAAGGCTCAAGAACGTGCGGGTCCTGATGCTACATTCATGAAAGATGGCTTTGATCGCTGGGCAGAATCAGAAGCCCCTTACCGTGTGGGTGGTGCTGAGAAATTAGCAGATGAAGATGAGGGTGCTGGTCGTCATAGGCATCGTAGTTCAAAGGCAATACATAAGTATGCTGAGAATCAATTAACTGGTGCTGGTCGTCAACGTGGTATGGTACTAGCAAAATCTCGGGGTCGTCGCAGTAGCCGTAGGCATAGAAGTCGTAGCCCTTCTAGTAGTTCAACAAGTTCTTCCGGGTCAGATTGGACTTCTAGTTCTGGTAGCGATAGCAGTTCTTCTAGTGATTCCAGTTCCTCCAGTTCCTCCAGTTCCTCCAGCGACTCCTCTGTAGCACCCCGTACTATTGGCGCTGCAAGATACCGTCGTCGTCGCAGACATGGTGGAGAACTAAAATGTAGAACTGAGATGTCATACAAAAAAGGTCCCTTTGGTGTTGATATCCCATACCCCGAGACTAAATGCGAAGATGTTGGTAAAGGTCGTAGCCGTCGTCGCAGACATCGTCGCAGACATGGCGGTGATGAGGGTAAAATGATGGATATGGCAATGGCTACTTCTAAACCTTATGACAGTAGTTCTGAGTCTAGTGGTTCTGAGTCTTCTTTTAGTTCTTCTGGTTCTGAGATGAGTGGTCCCCTAACTAAGGCACCTGGTTCATGTGGCAAGGGTCGTCGCCGTCACAAGCATGGTGGTGCCACTCCCACTCCCCGTGAATTAGTGAATGAAGGATTCAATTTCTGGTACAATTACAAGCCCAATGATTTCACCTTTCAGGGTAAGCCACTTTCTGATTGGTCAATTGTACCAGGCAAGGTTAAGGAAGTAGTTAATAAAGTACATAGTCTCTGGCAGATGATTGAGGATAATTCTAAGAATATTACCAATATCAAGGCTGTAATGAAAAACAAAGCCCCCGCCGTGGCTCAAGCAATTGAAAGGATGGGCTTTGGAAGAAAGCACATTGGTAAGCGACTCAACTCCAAGTTATGGAAGATGTTACACAGAAAGGCAAGACGGCAGGGTGGTGATGCTTTTGATGACAAGTTAAGTTCTTTTGGTGTGAAGGGTGTCTATGACAATAATGTAAAAAACAAGTACCCCGCCGTTGATAAGGGTCTCCGTCCTCTTTATAATGCCTATGCAGCAATGGGTGATAATGCTGATTTAATCCAGTCTACGGTGAATGCGATGCCCAATGCCCCGCAGTCGGCAAAGGATGTATTTAGGGTAGTGACTGATGCAGCCAAGCAGGGTCGCCAGATGGGTCTTGGTAAGAAGGGCAAACGGATGCCTTCTCAGCGTAACATGATGGTATCTAAGTTAATGCGGGAAGAGGGACTAACGCTTGGAGAGGCATCAAAGAAGGTATCCGCAATGCTAAAAGGTGGTGCTTTATAATCTGTGTGAAATCGTATAAAATAAAAACTATGGCTAGAGATAGAAAATGACATTGCCTACCTCAAGACAGCGCCCCGTGATCTTTCCGGAACAGAGAGAGCATATGATAGGACATAGACACGCAGAATATCATTCTGTAATACATACCCCCGAGTTAGTAGCCTCTGATAATGCTTGGCATCAGGCAAAAGCAAATGCTGAAAGGGAGCGTATCTTATCTAGACTTCATGATAATAACACAAAGGCACAATTCTACTTAAGTAATCCAAATAAGAATTGGGGTGATAATGAATTGCGCAAACCCAGAAACTTACATAAGCATCCTGAATTATTACATGGTGGAGTAATGACAACTAAAGCAGGACAGCAATGGGGATTTAATAGACTCAAGGAGCGTGTGAATGAATTAAATATCCGAGCAAGTGCAGCCTTTGGAACAGAAGCCAACCAGGCACAACCTTCTAAATATCCTGGCAAAAGTGGTGCTGAAGAGGCTATTGAAATGGCCATGACCGCATTATATGATGGTGTTCAGGCTGTGGAATATACTGGATTTGTTGTAAATGCTAATAAGGTACTCAAAGCACTCTATGAAAATGGCTCCACAATTGGATCACGCTTAATTGCTGATTATGTTAGTTATGCTGAGGACATTAAGCGTGACTTAATAGCGACTCTAGACCAACCAGCAAATATTATTGGTGATGATGTTGAATATGATCGCAGTGTCAATGCTAAAAAACGTGTAATTAAGACTGCTATTCCAGTCATGGATAGAATACTTCGTTTATTGGATCTTATGGCAAAGACGGCCAATTTATCTGAGCCTGAACGCAAACAGGCAATTGATAGTTCTAAAGGGCGTGATTTGCCTGAAGCAAAGACCCGCTATGATAATACTCCCGCCTGGACTCCTGCTTCTCTTTATAATGTTGGTGAATATCGTCGTTCAGTGACTGGTTTCGCACAGGATCAAGGCCAAGAGTCAGACAGAACCGCATTACCTGGCAGAAATCCACCAAATGTGCCATTACAGCAAGTTCAGGGACAACGTCTATTAGGACCAACATCTGGACAACCAACAACAGTTGAAGAGGCAAAACGCTATGCGCCCTTTGGTACTCAAGATGCTTTAAGTCCCCCTGGTTCTCCCC